>ENA-OWPA01000022-OWPA01000022.1-bioreactor-metagenome-genome-assembly--contig:-NODE-22-length-280832-cov-7.863219_pt1 | contig 280832 bp, 279 predicted proteins | sample MGYA00238139_ERZ651803 | MGnify/ENA primary metagenome ERZ651803 (study PRJEB26909, sample SAMN07631231) | bioreactor metagenome | isolation source: Switchgrass digestor | place: USA: Dartmouth...
TTTAACCAAGCTTATAAAATGACATAATAGACACTATAAAAAATATAAGCAAAGAGAAAAAATGACCGTACTAAAAACGTACTAAAATTTTTTGAAGCCATAATTTTTTAATGAAAATAAAAATAATAATGGCATGAAATGCAGTAAAATCAAGGGTAGAAAATACAGAAAAAGACTTAATCATAGAGTGGGAGTAGACGTTAAAATGCCTCTGAACTCAGTGAATTAATGGGTTCAGAGGTTTTATTTTTGCTCGTGGTAGCACTTTGGATGCATTATTAAAAGTATCAGGATTTTTGATTTATTTGGTGAATTTTAGGAGCAAACAGTTCGTTTAGTTTGGCGGTCCGAAGGCTCATAGCCCATCAGTGGGCCAGCGTAATACTTCAATACATCCAAGAAAAAATCCAGTAAAGTAATTACCCTGTGGCTCTTTGGAGTTTTTGTAGCAGAACCAGACATACCACGCTTTTCTCTCTACATATTTGTAAACCGGCAACCAGCCACCTTCCTTCCCAAAAAGCCAGTAGCATATCATCGCGGCAAATCTAATAAAGCTTATCTTTTAGTTTCACATTATGAATATTGTTTCCATGGAAATAATTTTTTTAAAATCTATTGACTCTCAACTGATTTAGGTATAGACTATTATTGTTTCCAAGTAAACCAAATTGCATATAAAGGAGGATCTATTATGTATCTTGATTTAACTATTCCCATCGAAAAAGAAACCTTTAAGAAATTGCTTGAAAACGCTAATGATGACATTTTGGTCCAAAAGTTCGGTCATTTGGGAACACATTTTGATATTATGAACAAGGAGTTTCCTCTTGAATACTGCAATAGAAGGGGGAAACTGATGGATATTTCTCAAGTTGCAAAAGATGAGATTACTGTAGAAGATGTTCGCATGGAGAGAATTGAAGAAGGAGATTTTGTTATTCTCTATAGTGGAGTTTTAGAAAAATACGGGTATGCTTCAAAGGAATACTTCGATAAGGCACCCCAACTATCACATAAACTGATTCAATCCCTAATTGAAAAAAAGATTTCTATCCTTGGTATTGATATGGCAGGTGTACGAAAAGGCAAAGAACACTCTGTAGCAGACCAGCTTTTTGCCGATCATAATGCCTTTATTGTGGAGAATTTGTCTGGTCTTTCAAATTTGCTGCCATATAAAAATCAAAGTTTTGTTGTGCATACCTATCCACTGGCTCTCAAAGGCGCAAGTGGTCTTACTTCTCGAGTAATTGCTGAGGTACCTGAAATATAAATCAAAAGAAGTCTATTTTATTACGTCTATTTTGTAGATTAAGCGAGTAGTACTTTCAAAGTAACCTTCAAAGAAGCCAGCCATAAGGTTTCTGGTTGTCGCTGATAAGCAGGTAACGGAATGCATTAGGTTGACAGAAAAAGGCGCACTAGCTATAGAAATCATACTCGAGCCGGTATTTCCTGAATACCGCTTGGACACGCCGCCTACGAAGCTCCGATAAATGGTGGAATTGCAGGTTTGCCGTTTATATTGGTTGAGTTTTGCTGAAGTTAAATGGTTCCTGGAGAACTGTGGAATACTTAATTAAGTTGAAGAGAGGAAGGTTCTTTATGACTGATGTTACAATCAATGACTTGCAAAAGGCCGTGGATCGGATTCAAAAATCTTTAATTCAAATTCTAGTTCGTGAGTCCGATGATGATGCTGAAAAAAAATGGTTGATTGAGCATACATCCAATCCTGAAATAAAGCAGATTGCGCCACATTTATCAATACTAGGTCTTCATGTTTTGGAAGTTATCTTTGAAAAGGAAGGCATTAAAGGGATCGATATTGCTGGAGAATTAAAAGTTACTAAGGGTGCGGTATCTAAAGTCACACGAAAATTGCTTGATCATGGATTAATTAGGAAAGTTCGGCGTCCCACTAACTTGAAAGAGATTTATTATTACGTTACTTCTTTAGGCGCTGAACTGGCGGATTTACACCGACAAATGCATAAGGAAAAAGATAGAATTGTATTTGAACTGCTTCAAGACTATGATAAAAAATGCCAAGAGCAAATCATCGATTTTATGGAGAAGTTGGCTCAATTACGCTGAAGAACCAGCAGATTCGGAGCATGTAATAAAAGTAATAAATAGCGTAGAAATATTAAAATCTACTGTTTATATACAAAATAAATGCTTCCAATCTGTAAATGTATACCAGGAAAAGAATTCAATAATTATTATAGAATGGCTACTGCTAAATTAGTGGTAGCTTTTTATGTGACAAATTCTGTCTTAACCTCAGAATAGGTCTATTCTCGGCAATGGCATATTTTCAGGGTAGTCTGTTCCAAGCGCAGCAGCCAGAACTTCCATAAAGTGGCGGTTATCGAAGAGTTCCTGAAACCGTTCATAGTTATATAAGTATATGTACTTGTCAATTGCGCTTTGGAGAGAAGCCTCGTCAGTAGATTTATGCAAATTGAACATTTCAGCCTTTATAATGCCAAAAAGTCCGGAACGGACCGTTTTCAATGCAGTTACCGAAACGAGATATCCATTGCTCCATTTGCTGTTTAAGAAATAGGAAATGAATTTATGACTTTTAAACTTGTTGATTTAGAGCAAGTTTATATGATATAATGAAATGTTATTTACAGTGCTATAATTAGTCCATGAATATAAAATGGTGTACATATGAAAAATGTTAAATAATCCAATGAATAGTAATTGCAGGGGGTTAATATGAATGATGAAAACACAAGAAATCATTTTATAGAGGAATTGTGTGATGTATTAATGTATTATAATGATGTGATGCTTTGATATTCTATTTCACTGGAGGAATTAAAAAAGGTATATTTGCAAAAGCATAATATAAATATGAAACGTTGGTAGAATCCTTTTGTACAAGAGGCAAAGCATACTATAAGGATCCATCTATCCTTTTTATTTATTGGACGCTATACATTACAAAGCAAGATAGGATAAAGAGATAGTCAGTAAAGCAGCATATATGGTAATGGGAGTAACTTTAATTCTGCTCAAAGGCAGAAGCTATAACTAGATTTACAAGCTCCTGAGCTGCCCTGGGTAGAGGTATGTCTTTGTGTATTAGCAATCCCAGTTGTCTGGGCTTTATCTTTTCCTTTAAATCTATGGTAAATAGGCTGCCATCAGAAATAGCTGAAACGGCAGCATCCTTTACTACATAGGATATTCCTAGACCTATTTTTGCCATGTCTATCAATAAATCAATGCTGGACAGCTCTATTTCTGGTTTTACTTTCATACCCTGTTCTTGGAAAAGTTTATCAAAGGATGCTCTGGTATTGGTGTTCTTCTCCAATATAAGTAATGGGTATTGAGAAAGCTCTTCAAGGGTTACTTTCCTGCCTTTAAGAACATTAAATCTTTTTCCTGCTACAAAAATATCTTCGATTTCCTTTAATATACTTATATTAAAGCTCTTGTAATCATAGTTTTCATTTATATTCACCACAGCCAAATCCACTTCACCTTTTTCCAAAAGCTGTGTGCAGACAGGAGAGGTTCTGCTGATTATGTGAATCTTTATATTAGGATATTGAGTATGGTATCTTTCTATATAGGGCAGGAGAAAATGCCTGCAAATGGTATCGCTGGCTCCTATCCGTACCTCTCCTTCTTCCAGTTCCTTCATCTCATCAATGAGCCTTTCACCTTTAGAGAAAAGATTTACCGCTTGTTCTACATATGCGAATAGTTTCTCACCCTCAGTGGTAAGCCTTATGTTTTTAGTGTTTCTAATAAAAAGCTTTATTCCGAGTTTGGATTCTAAAGCTTTTATGGATTGGCTAACGGCAGATTGGGAAATATATAGCTTGTCGGCAGCCTCAGAAAAGCTGTTGAGTTTAGCCACATAATAGAATACCTTGTATAACTCAAAATTCACATCCATTGATTACTTCTCCTTATAAATATGATTAGAAATATTAATTGTTATAATAAATAATACTATGCTAAACTTGCATTGTAAAGAAGAATCGGTTGTTAATTTGAAATAAGTAATTAAATGAAAAGAAATGTTAAATTGCACATTTGTTATATTTTAGTAGATGGGAGTGTTTCCAGTGAGCAAGGTGAGAAGGATATTTGTTGAGAAGAAGCCGGAATTTGCAGTGGAGTCAAAAGCATTGATGGCGGATTTGAAAGAAAACCTTGGCATTAAGGGCCTTGAAGGTCTAAGGATCATCAAAAGATATGATGTGGAAGGCATAAGCCATGAGGTTTACGAAAAGGCCAAATTCACCATATTTTCCGAGCCTCCGGTGGATTATATATATGAGGAAGAATTGGAATTGGATAAGAAGGAGAAGGTTTTTGCAGTAGAATATTTACCAGGGCAGTATGACCAGAGGGCGGATTCAGCAGCTCAATGCCTTCAGATTTTAGGTATGGGCCACAAACCAGAGGTAAGAACTGCCAATGTGATTATACTTAAGGGAAATGTATCGGAAGAAGAACTGTCAAAGATTAAGTCCTATTACATCAATCCTGTGGAGATGAGAGAAGCAGAGCTTAAGAAATATGATACTTTGACAATGGAGATAGATACTCCAGATAGTGTAGCTGTTCTGGAAGGTTTTATAGATATGGGTGAAAGGGAACTTCAAGCTTTCAAAGAGGAATTGGGTTTGGCAATGAGCTTTGAAGATCTGGCCTTCTGCCAAAGCTATTTCAGGGATACGGAGAAAAGAAATCCTACAATAACGGAGATAAGGGTTATAGATACCTATTGGTCTGATCACTGCAGACATACCACATTCAATACCATAATAGAAAATGTTCATATAGAAGAAGGCAAGTACAAACAAATTCTTGAAAAAGCCTTTGATATGTATAGAAATGGCAGAAGTTTTGTTTACCGAGACAAGGAAAAACCTATGTGTCTCATGGATCTGGCACAGATGGCCATGAAAGAGATGAGAAAAAAAGGTGAGCTTGATGATTTGGAAATATCCGATGAAATAAATGCCTGTAGTATAGAAGTGGAAGCAGATGTGGATGGCAGAAAAGAAAAGTGGCTGGTCATGTTCAAGAACGAAACCCATAACCATCCTACTGAGATTGAACCCTTTGGCGGAGCGGCTACTTGTCTCGGTGGTGCCATAAGGGACCCATTGTCAGGAAGATCCTATGTATATGGAGCTATGAGGCTTACAGGAAGCGGAGACCCCAGGACGCCTGTATCCCAGACTCTGTCGGGCAAATTACCCCAGAGAAAGATAACGACTGGCGCAGCAAACGGATACAGTTCCTATGGGAATCAAATAGGATTGGCAACAGGACAGGTAGCGGAAGTCTATCATGAAGGCTTTGTGGCAAAGAGGATGGAGATAGGAGCTGTGGTAGGTGCCGCTCCAAAAGCCAATGTGGTAAGGAAAGCTCCAGTTCCAGGAGATATTGTCATTTTGATGGGTGGAAGAACAGGGAGAGACGGCTGTGGCGGTGCTACAGGATCATCCAAGGAACATGATGAGAAGTCTCTGGCTACCAGCGGTCCAGAAGTGCAGAAGGGAAATGCTCCCACTGAGAGAAAGATTCAAAGGCTTTTTAGGAATCCAGAAATCAGTAGGATGATAAAAAAATGCAACGACTTTGGTGCAGGAGGAGTATCTGTCGCCATAGGTGAGTTAGCAGAAGGGTTATATATAGATTTGGATGCAGTACCTAAAAAGTATGAAGGCTTGGATGGCACTGAGTTGGCTATATCCGAATCCCAGGAGAGGATGGCGGTGCTCATCGCTCCGGAGGATGAAGAGAAGTTTATCAAGGCAGCCCGTGAAGAAAACCTTGAAGCTGTCGCAGTAGCTAAAGTTACTGATGACAGAAGGCTGACAATGGTCTGGAAGGGAAACACAATAGTAGATATAAGCAGAGAGTTTCTAGATACTAGCGGCATAAGGCAAAGGACCAATATAAAGGTTGCTATGCCTGAAGATAAGGATAACTTTTATAAAAATTATGAGACCAAAGATGGAAAAGTTGATATAAAAAAAGTCTGGATGAAAAATCTGGAGGATTTGAATGTATGTAGTCAGAAAGGCCTTGTGGAGAAATTTGATGCCACAATTGGTTCCAACACGGTATTGATGCCCTTCGGAGGGATATATCAGGCAACTCCCAGTGAGGGACTTGTGATGAAGTTGCCTGTATTAGGCGGTGATACAACTACAGGTACGGTGATGACCTATGGATATAATCCTTATTTATCCAGTTGGAGCCCATTCCACGGAGCATTGTATGCTGTGGTCCATGCAGTATCAAAAGTTGCAGCATTGGGAGGAGATTACAGGAAAATCAGGCTCACTCTCCAGGAGTATTTCGAAAAACTGGGCAAGGACGAGAAGAAATGGGGCAAGCCTTTTGCTGCGCTGTTAGGAGCATATTTTGCTCAAAAGCAACTGGGCATATCCGCCATTGGAGGCAAGGACAGCATGTCAGGCACCTTCCTGGATCTCAATGTGCCTCCAACTTTAGTTGCCTTTGCTTTGGCTCCTATGGATGTTACAAAGGCAGTGTCCCAGGAATTTAAGGCTATTGGCAGTCAGGTTATACTTTTGCCTGTCATCAGAGATGAAAATCACCTGCCAGATTTTGAGGCTCTGAAGAAAACCTATGAAAGGCTTCGTCAACTGATTAATGCAGGATTTATTCTGTCTTCTTCCACAGTAAAGGAAGGAGGTTTGGCTGCTGCCATTACAAAAATGTGTTTTGGAAACAGAATAGGAGTGAGATTATTTGGAGACTTTGATCATGATGAGCTTTTCGCCCCGGATTTTGGCTCCATAATCATAGAAATGGAAAGAGATACGGATGTGGATGAGCTTTTGCAAGGTATAGCCTATAGGAAGCTGGGGTTAACTTGGAGTAGGCAGTCCATTTATATTAGGGAAATTGAAATAAGTCTGAAAGAGGCTTATGGTGTCTGGACTAAAACTCTGGAGACAATATTTCCTACAAAAGCAGAGAAAGCCAATAATATATTTGAAGTTGAATATAGAGGCAGAAACATTAACAAACCCAGCATTAAGCATACTTCTCCAAGGGTATTAATACCTGTATTTCCGGGAACAAATTGCGAGTATGATACAGCCAGAGCTTTTGAAGATGCAGGTGGAAAAGCAGATATAATGGTCATAAGGAATCTTACTCCTCAGGATATCGAAGAATCCATAAAAGAACTGGTAAGGAGAATAGACAATTCTCAGATATTGGCTTTACCCGGTGGCTTCAGTGGAGGAGATGAGCCGGATGGTTCAGGTAAGTTTATAGCCGCTGTATTTAGGAATGACTATGTAAAGGAAGCGGTAATGAATCTGTTATACAAGAGAGACGGATTGATCATAGGAATATGCAACGGTTTCCAGGCATTGATAAAGCTTGGTCTTTTACCCTATGGCCATATACGGGATATAGATGAGAACAGTCCTACTTTGACCTATAATAAAATTGGCCGCCATGTATCCCAACTTGTAAGGACAAAGGTAGTTTCCACCTTATCGCCTTGGTTTGCCTATTCAGAAGTAGGAGATATCCATACCATACCGGTATCCCACGGAGAAGGAAGATTTGTAGCCAGTGAAGATATGGTAAGGCATCTGGCAAACAAGGGACAAATAGCTACTCAATATGTAGATTTGGATGGAAATGCAGCAGCAAAGGTACCCTACAATCCAAATGGTTCCATATGTGCCATAGAAGCCATAACAAGTCCGGATGGGAGAATATTGGGCAAGATGGCACATTCGGAGAGGGTGGGAAGACATTTATATAAAAATGTGCCTGGTGAAAAGGAACAAAATATATTTAGAGCTGGAGTAGATTACTTTGCGAAATAACACGAATAATATATAGAAGCATATCATATAAGATTCGATATAAATCGTACTAAATATAATTTTTATAATAAAAAGTTCGAAAAAATCCTTGACGGTAAAATTGAGCATATGATAATATAATTTCAAAAGAACACTTATATGTTATTTTAGCTCATATAATATCAGGAATATGGCCTGAAAGTCTCTACCAAACAACCGTAAATTGTTTGACTATGAGTGAAATGCACAGTTCATATTTTTTGGACGGGTTTCACTGCCCGTCTTTTTTGTTACATACTAAAATGTTTAAAAGATTTGTTGATATGGCAGGTTAATATTATGAAATATACAATCCGGTTAAGGTTTTAAAATTTAATCGGATTTTTTACAAATACGGATTTTAAGGAGGAATTTCCATGGATAAAGGTCCAAAAGTTGCCATCGTTATGGGCAGCGATTCAGATTTGCCTATTGTATCAAAAACAATGAAGATACTTAAAGAGTTCAATGTGGATTTTGAAGCGAGAGTCATATCTGCTCATAGGACACCAGATAGAGCTTCTAATTTCGCAAAGGAAGCAGAAGAAGCGGGCTTTGATGTGATAATAGCTGCAGCCGGCAAGGCAGCTCATTTGCCAGGAGTTCTGGCAGCTTATACCACATTACCGGTAATAGGCATACCTATCAAATCTTCTGCATTGGATGGCATGGATGCTTTGCTTTCCATAGTACAGATGCCTTCAGGGATTCCAGTGGCCACTGTAGGTATAGATGGAGCAGAAAATGCAGGGCTGTTGGCAGTGGAAATGCTATCAATCAAATATGAAAATCTCAGGCAGGCTTTAAAACTTCGAAGAGAAGTTATGGCTCAGGAAGTTATAAAAAAAGATGAAAATTTGAAAGTAGAAGAATTTTAAATTAATTATTAGGAGATAGAGATATGTGCGGGATAGTTGGAATATATGATAGGGGTAATATAAATGCAGCCAATGCAGCATATTATAGCTTGGTGGCAATGCAGCACCGAGGTCAGGAAAGCGCAGGAATTGCTATAAATAACGACGGCATAATAACCTGCTACAAGGATATGGGATTTGTAAACGAAGTGTTTGACGAGAGGATACTTGGCTTATTAAAAGGAGATATGGCTATAGGACATGTAAGGTATTCAACAGCGGGAGCGAGCTTTGCGGCCAATGCACAGCCTATAGTCGTAAAGTATAAGAATGGTAATCTGGCTCTTTCACATAATGGTAGCTTAATAAATGCGGATTTGCTAAGAAGCCAATTGGAAGATGACGGAATGATATTTAGCACCACTACAGACACTGAAGTCATTGCCGCTTTGATAGCCAGAAACTATAAAGGAGATATAGTAGAGGCAATAAAGAACACAATGGAAATAATAAAAGGTTCATATGCTTTGACCATATTGACTGACAACAAGTTGATTGGAGTAAGAGATGGATATGGTATAAGACCATTGGTGTTGGGAAAACTTGAAAATGGGTATGTTCTGGCTTCTGAAAGTTGCGCTTTGGATACTGTGGGGGCTCAGTTCATAAGAGATGTAAGGCCTGGAGAAATATTAGTCATAGATGAGACTGGTATGAAAAGCGTAGATTATATTAACAACTTGCCCAAGAAAATTTGCTTATTTGAGCATATATATTTTGCCAGACCGGACAGTATCATAGATGGCATCAGCATGTACAAGGCGAGAGAAAATGCAGGCAGGATATTGGCTAAAGAACAGCCGGCTATTGCGGATACAGTAATATCGGTGCCTGATTCCGGTACTCCAGCTGCCATAGGTTATGCCAACGAGTCGGGAATACCTTTTTCTATTGGTTTAATCAAAAACAGGTACGTAGGAAGAACCTTCATTCAACCTACTCAGTCCATGAGAGAACTGGGAGTAAAACTAAAGCTCAATCCTTTGAGGGATAATATAAAAGGCAAAAGGGTTGTAATGGTGGATGACAGCATAGTTAGAGGTACTACCAGCAAAAAAATTGTACAGGCTTTGAGAGATGCAGGAGCATCGGAAGTTCATGTAAGGGTCAGTTCACCACCGGTTATAAGCTCCTGTTACTATGGAATAGACACTCCAAATATAGAAGAGCTGATAGGTGCCAAAAATACAATTGAAAAAGTAAGGCAATACATCGGAGCAGATAGTCTAGGTTACTTGAGTATTGAGGGTATTCTTGCCGCTGTAGGCAGCAAGGGTGAAGGTTTTTGTACGGCCTGTCTTAACGGCGAATATCCTATTTAATTGCTAAATTCTGGTCGCTAAATTATAAACTTGGAATAGTTAGTGTTCATTCAGGACATAGGCAACATTATTGGAGAGATTGACTTGCAGTCTTACAACTTTTACACTATTTATGGAAGGACATAATGTTGCCTATGTCCTGAAGTTGCAGTGGGATTTTTTATAATTGATAATCTTGTGTTAGCCATTTAGCAGAGTCATAAAGACTTAATGTTGATGCAATAAATCAGCGAACAGCAAACCTTATATACTGTTAAATTACAAAATTGGAATTTAGCGTTTTCGTGGATTTTGCGGTTAATAAAATAAAGAAGGTGAAAAAAGATGGATGATAGATTGACATACAAGAATGCTGGAGTAGATGTGGAAGCTGGATATGAAGCTGTAAGGTTGATGAAAGAACATGTGAGGAAGACATATATACCTGGCGTAATGGGAGAGTTAGGAAGTTTTGGAGGTTTTTTTATGCCAAGTTTTTCCGGAATGAAAGAGCCGGTTTTGGTATCAGGTACTGATGGTGTAGGTACAAAGCTACAGATAGCTTTTATGATGGATAGGCATGATACTATAGGTATAGATTGTGTTGCCATGTGTGTAAATGATATTGCCTGCCACGGAGCCAAGCCTTTATTTTTTCTGGACTATATTGGTACAGGCAAGCTGAATCCCAAAAAGGCGGAAGCAGTTGTAAAGGGAATATGTGATGGTTGTATACAGGCTGGCTGTGCTTTGATAGGTGGTGAAACAGCCGAGATGCCGGGTTTTTATAAGGATGAGGAGTACGACTTGGCTGGTTTTGCAGTTGGCATAGTGGATAAGGAAAGAGTAATAAATGGCGAGAAGGTAAAAGAGGGAGATGTGATCATAGGTCTTGGTTCCAACGGAGTTCATAGCAATGGATACTCTCTCGTAAGAAAGCTTTTCTTTGGAATCAATGATTATAAAATGGATCATAAATTCCCTGAATTGGATTGCATTCTAGGAGAAGAATTGTTAAAACCTACAAGAATATATGTAAAGACAATACTGAATCTTGTTGAAAAGTACAATATCAAAGGAATTGCCCACATAACGGGTGGTGGATTCATAGAAAACATACCTAGGACCATACCTAAGGGATTAAGGGCTAGAGTAGAACTAGGAAGCTGGGATGTGCTGCCCATTTTTAGGCTTATGAAGGATTTAGGCAAAATAGAGGATGAAGTATTATACAACACCTTCAATATGGGAATAGGTCTCGTGATAATTGCAGATAAGACAGAAGCAGATAGCATCATGGAAGATTTGAAGAATATGGGGGAGAAAGCATATATCATAGGAGAAATCGCAGATGGAGAGGGAGGAATAGAGTTATGCAAAAAGTAAGAATTGGTGTCCTCATATCTGGTGGCGGATCAAACTTGCAGGCTTTGATAGACAATGTTGAAAATGGATATATCAACGGGGAAATTGTTATGGTCATATCTGATAAAAAAGGTGTCTATGGCATAGAAAGGGCAAGAAAACACGGCATCAATGCTGTTGAAATAGATAAAAAGGAATTTGAAGATAGAAACGCATTCATGAAAGCTATCATAAATGAACTGGAAAGACATAAGGTGGAACTGGTTGTATTGGCAGGCTTCTTAAGTATTTTGTCTCAAGATGTTATAGAAAGGTATAGAAACAGGATAATGAATACCCATCCGTCTTTGATACCTGCTTTTTGCGGTAAAGGTTACTATGGATATAGAGTTCATAAAGCTGTATTGGAATACGGAGCAAAGGTTTCAGGAGCAACGGTGCATTTTGTGGATGAAGGGACGGATACAGGTCCTATCATACTCCAAGAAGCGGTAAAGGTAGAAGATGATGATACACCAGAGACTCTTGCAGCCAGGATTTTGAGTGTGGAACATAAGTTATTGCCACAAGCAGTGAAACTATACTGTGAAGGTAAACTTATGGTAGAAGGAAGAAAAGTAGTAATTAAAACTATGAACTAAGGGTTCAGAACTCAGAGTTATGGTATTCTTTTTGGGTCTTTTTGGAATTACTGAAAGATACTAAAAGGTTTATTAAAATATCAACTCGCATAAAAACTAATTGAGGTGATAAATTTGATAAAAAGAGCAATCATAAGCGTTTCGGATAAGACAGGGATAATAGATTTTGCAAAAAAACTCTATGAAATGGGTGTAGAGATAATATCAACGGGAGGAACTGCAAAGGCTTTATCTGATGCAGGTATCAAAGTAATACCTATTACAGATGTTACAGGATTTCCCGAGTGCTTGGACGGCAGAGTAAAGACATTGCATCCTAATATATTTGCCGGTTTATTGGCTATGAAGGATAGACAGGATCATATGGAAACTCTCAAAGAACTCAAAATAGATACAATAGATATGGTGGTAGTAAATCTTTATCCTTTCAAGAAAACCATAGAAAAAGAAGGAGTTCTTTTGGAAGAGGCTATAGAAAATATAGACATAGGTGGACCTTCCATGCTTAGAGCTGCAGCCAAAAACTATAAAGACGTAGCAGTTATCACTGATCCTATGGATTATGATATGGTTTTGGCAGAAATGAAGGAATACGGAACAGTAACGGATAAAACCAGATTTAAGCTGGCTGCTAAAGTTTTCAACCATACAGCCCACTATGACGCATTGATAGCCAATTATTTATGGGACAAAGCTGGTATGGAAAAGTATCCCCAATTATTAACACTCACCTTTGAGAAGGCTCAAGATTTAAGATATGGAGAAAACCCTCACCAGGATGCTGCTTACTATAAAGATCCTCTCAAATCTATGGGTATGCTTCATAATGCTGAACAGTTAAATGGCAAGGAACTGTCCTATAACAATATAAATGATGCAAATGCCGCTTTGGAGTTGTTGAAGGAGTTTAATGAACCTGCATGTATTGCCGTTAAGCATGCTAATCCTTGCGCTGTAGGCATCGGAGAGGATATTTTTGAGGCATATATGAAAGCTTATGAAGGGGACCCGGTTTCTATATTTGGTGGTATAGTGGCATTAAATGAAGAAGTGGATGCAAAAACTGCAGAAGAAATGACAAAAATATTCCTTGAAATTATAATTGCGCCTTCATATAGTGATGAGGCATTGGGCATATTAAAGCAAAAGAAGAACTTGAGGATTTTGAAATTGGACAACATTAAATTTAGACAGGAAAAGGCATATGAGCTTAAGCGGGTATCCGGAGGTTTGCTTATTCAGGATTCAGATCATGTTGATTTTTCCGTGGAAGATATAAAGTATGTTACTGAGAAAAAACCTACACAAGAGCAGATTAAAGATATGTTATTTGCTTGGAAGGTAGTTAAGCATGTAAAATCCAATGCTATTGTAATAGCTAAGAACGGCAAGACTTTAGGCATAGGTCCAGGACAGACCAATAGAATATGGTCTGCCCAGATGAGCATTGACAGGGCTGGAGAGCAAGTGAAAGGCGCAGTTATGGCATCAGATGCATTCTTCCCCTTTGCAGATGTTGCAGAAGCTGCTGCAAATGCAGGTATATCTGCCATAATCCAGCCCGGTGGCTCAATAAGAGATGATGATTCCATAGAAGCTTGTAATAGGGCAGGCATAGCCATGATTTTTACAGGTATGAGGCATTTTAAACACTAAGGAGGTGCCGAAGTGAAGGTATTGGTAGTAGGCAGTGGCGGCAGGGAGCATGCTCTGGTATGGAAGCTGCTTCAAAGTCCAAAAGTCAATTATATCTATTGTGCTCCTGGTAATGGCGGCATAAAACAGATGGCAGAATGTGTAGATATAGAAGCCGATGACATAGAAGGATTATGCCGGTTTGCAAAGAAACAGAGAATAGATCTTACTGTAGTAGGGCCAGAGCTTCCATTGAGTCTTGGCATTGTAGATGCTTTTGAGAAAGAAGGCTTAAGGATATTCGGACCTAGAAAGAATGCAGCCATATTGGAAAGCAGCAAGGCTTTTGCAAAAGATTTTATGCAGAAATATGGGATACCTACTGCGAAATACAATACTTATGAAGATCCGGACAAGGCAAAAGAAGATATTGGCAGCTTTGGATTACCGGTGGTCATAAAAGCAGATGGTTTAGCAGCAGGCAAAGGAGTAATAATCGCCAACACTAAAGAAGAAGCATTGAATGCCATAGATACCATGATGACGGATAAGCATTTTGGAGAAGCTGGCAATAAAGTGGTTATAGAAGAGTTTATACAAGGAAAAGAAGCTTCAATTCTAGCTTTCGTAGATGGTAAAACAGCTGTACCTATGGTTAGTGCTCAGGATTATAAAAGGGTTTTTGATGATGACAAGGGACTTAATACAGGAGGTATGGGGGCCATCTCTCCTGCGCCTCACTATGATGAAAAGGTTGAAGCGGATGTTATGCAGCGAATCATAAAGCCTACAGTTGAAGCCATGAATAAGGAAAACAGGCCCTATAAAGGAGTATTGTACTTTGGTCTTATGATTACCAATGAAGGCCCCAAGGTTATTGAGTACAATTGTCGTTTTGGAGATCCGGAGACGGAAGCGGTGCTTCTTAGATTGGAAAGTGACCTGGTAGAGATCATGGAAGCTGTTATTGAAGAAAGACTTCATGAGGTAGAGATAAAATGGAGCAGTAATGCAGCTATGTGCGTAGTCATGGCTTCAGGAGGATATCCGGGAAGCTTCCGGAAAGGGTATGAGATCAATGGGCTTGAAAAGGAAGAACAAGGAATCATATTTCATGCAGGAACTAAATACATAGACGGCAAAACTGTCACCAATGGCGGTAGGGTTTTGGTTTTCGGCGCATTAGGCAGAACATTGGAAGAAGCAAGAGCCATTGTTTATGGAGATATGGAAAAGGTAAGTTTTACAGATTGTCATTATAGGCGCGATATTGGATTAGTTAAGTAGCTGCGTTGCCTTGGGTATTCCTTTTAGGTCTGGTCTCAAGTCGCTGGTCTATGGTATTAGGATATTCCTCCTAAGTCTTTTGGATTTATGTAGATTAACACAGCAGGTTTTTTGGAGCAATTTCGATACTGTAGCAAAATAGAATAAGCATATGTACAGTTCACAAAGATATTGATTTTGGTAACTCTAAAGCTCATATCCTAAGAAAAATCTAACGCCTCCCAAAGAGCCTCCATGCTCTGGAAGGCTTGGGCAGCATTCGTGCTGTCCATACGATTTTTCTAAGGATATTTCGCTAAGAGTTACGACCAAAATCAATAAATATGTTCACTTGCACATATGCTTATTCTCTAGTTACTGTAGCTTTCTTACATACAATAAAATCTAAGGGATATATAAGAGAGCATTAGAGTAACCAAAGTTAATAACCCATGCGATATTATATATCCCTTAGATTGGCTATTATGCTACAGCAACTATTTATTTGCCCTATAGTGATTCTAAAAAACCCGTCGTGTAAATCCGTGCTCCTCAAAAATGCCCTAGTGGATTACCCTAGCACGTGTGTCTCGTGCCGTGAGCCGGAACCTGGAAGGAATACCCTGTAACACCAGAGGCTAGTGACTAGAGACTAATTCTTATGGTATAATGATGCTATAGTTACTAGAAAAGAATGGAGAATAGGTTATGAGTCAACAGCAAAGAAGTACCATAAATCCATATTTTGCGTTGATGTTATCAGTTCTATCCGTATCTACATCATCAATATTTGTGAGGTTTTCAGATGCGCCGGCTATGGTGATATCTGCCTATAGGATGCTGTTTACATTAATACTTATGACACCTGTGGTACTGGTGAAACATAGGAAAGAGTTAGCTAAAATTACAAGACTAGATGCCTTGTATGCCATTGGAAGCGGTTTTTTTCTGGCATTGCATTTTGCCACATGGATTACATCTTTAAAACTTACGACTGTTGCAGCATCTACAGTTTTGGTGCAAATGTCTCCCATATTCGTTGTAATTGGTTCTTACATATTTTTTAAAGAGACCATAAATAAAACTTCACTAGTTGGAGTTATTACAGCTGTAGCTGGCAGCGTTTTGGTTGGTATGCTTGATTTCAGGATAGGAGGTACAGCACTGGCAGGTGATTTTCTTGCCCTATCAGGAGCATTATTTATGGCTGGTTATCTGCTTATAGGGAGAGAATTGAGAAAGAGGATAAACCTTTTGCCTTATACATTTATAGTTTATGGAAGCTGTACATTGATTCTGATTATAGGATGTATATTTATGGGTATACCTCTGTATCCATATTCTATGAAAAACTATGCTATATTTTTTGCTTTGGCTTTCTTTTGCACCATTTTGGGCCATACCATATTCAATTGGGCTTTAAAGTATCTGCCTGCTTATGCTGTATCCATATGCAGTTTATTTGAACCGGTTGGTGCCACATTTTTGGCGTTTTTATTTTTAAGAGAGATTCCAGGATTTATGCAAATAATTGGACAGCTTCTTGTTCTTATTGGCTTATATATATTCATTGCAAGAGGTAAGTAGGTCGGGATGATATAAAATTATCAAAAAAGATGATATTTATTTCTTAATTGTGCTAGATGGTAATGTAAAAACTTTAACAAATGGAAAATATATCAAAGGAGTAAGTGCCGTAAATTCGGCATTTTTTCCTTTTTTTATTGTCTGCTATGCATCTGCATATGAAGTTATTCTAATTCTAAGGGAAAAATGGCTGATAATTAGTAATACACAATAATAAAGAACCTTATTAATAGTCTATTTTTTTGATTCCTTCAAATTTTATTGCAAAAAAAACTACAATCTGGCATAAAATTTGCTAAAATTTTAACAATGGATATTATTTATCTGTATTAAATGATAAACAATACTCAAATTGTTAGGAGGGTATAAATATGAATTTTAATCTGACTAAAGAGCAGGAAATGGTCAGAAAGCTTATGCGGGAATTTGCAGAAAAAGAAGTTAAGCCACTTGCAGCAGAAATTGACGAACAGGGAAGATTCCCGAGAGAAACTGTTGAGAAAATGGCTAAATATTCTATGATGGGAATACCATTTCCTAAAGAACTTGGAGGAGCAGGCGGGGATACCTTATCCTATATAATCGCCGTTGAAGAATTGTCCAGAGTTTGTGCAACTACAGGAGTTATACTTTCTGCTCATACTTCTCTAGGTGCACATCCAATATATCAATTTGGAACAGATGAGCAAAAAGAGAAATATTTGAAGCCTCTTGCAGAAGGAAAATACTTAGGTGCTTTTGGTCTTACTGAACCCAATGCAGGTACAGATGCAGCCGGCCAGCAGACAGTAGCTGTATTAAAAGGCGATCACTATGTGTTAAATGGAAGCAAGGTTTTCATCACAAACGGTGGAGAAGCTGATGTATATGTGATTTTCGCAATGACAGATAAGTCCAAAGGAACAAAAGGAATCAGCGCTTTCATAGTAGAAAAGGATTTTCCTGGTTTTAGCATTGGAAAAATAGAAGATAAAATGGGTATTAGAGGTTCCAGCACTTCAGAACTTATTTTTGAAGATTGCATAGTTCCAAAAGAAAACCTTTTAGGCGAAGAAGGAAAGGGTTTTGCAATTGCAATGCAGACATTGGATGGAGGCAGAATAGGTATTGCAGCCCAAGCTCTTGGTATAGCCCAAGGTGCTTTGGATGAATGCACAAAATATATGAAAGAAAGAAAGCAGTTTGGTAAGCCATTGTCGTCTTTCCAGGGATTGCAGTGGATGTATGCAGATATGGCTACTAAAGTACAAGCTGCAAGATTTATGGTATATAATGCGGCTATTAAGAAAGATGAGAAGAAACCTTTCTCAGTAGACGCTGCAATGGCAAAGCTTTACGCAGCAGAGACAGCTATGGATGTAACTACAAAGGCAGTACAAATCCACGGCGGATATGGATACATTAAAGATTATCCAGTTGAAAGAATGATGAGAGATGCAAAGATAACTGAAATATATGAAGGTACTTCACAGGTGCAGAAGATGGTAATATCTGCAAATCTGCTTAAGTAAATGGAGGTGCGATGAAATGAAGATAATTGTTTGCATAAAACAAGTTCCGGATACCAATGAGGTAAGGATAGACCCAAAAACCGGCACCCTTATAAGAGAAGGTGTTCCAAGCATCATAAATCATGATGATAAAAACGCTTTAGAAGAAGCATTAAAGCTTAAAGATAAATATAAAGACGTACATGTAACAGTTTTGACCATGGGACCACCACAGGCAGATGTGGCATTGAGAGAAGCCTTGGCTATGGGAGCAGACAGAGCCATATTGTTGTCCGACAGAGCCTTTGCAGGTTCTGACACATGGGCTACTGCCAAGACTCTTACAGCAGCAGTTAAGAAAATAGCAGATTATGATATTATCTTCTGTGGAAGACAAGCTATAGATGGAGATACTGCTCAGGTTGGACCTCAGTTGGCTGAAGATTTGGGAATCCCACAGATAACATATGTTACTCATTTAGAGGTAAATGGCAAAGAAGTAAAAGCACACAGAGCTTTGGAAGATGGTTATGAAGTTCTAACCACCAAGATGCCATGTTTGTTGACAGCTATTAAGGAGTTAAATGAACCCAGATATCCAAGCGTTAAAGGCATATTTGAAGCTTATAGGGAAAAACAGGTTGAAGTATGGAGCGCAAAGGATATTGACATAAATCTTAACGAAACAGGGCTTAACAGCTCACCTACAAATGTAAGACGAACCTTCACCCCAAGTCCAAAAGGACAGGGAATGATTTTGGAAGGTAGCGGCAGGGATACTGTTCAAGAACTGCTTTTCAAACTCGGTGAAAAGCATTTAATATAGAGGAGGCGTAAAAGGATGAGCGTTACAATATTAAAAGAAAAATGCAGAGGCTGCAAATTATGCTTAAAAGCTTGCCCCTTTGATGCTATATATATGGATAATGGCAAAGCCGTTATAAATTCTGAAAAATGTACTAATTGCGGAGCTTGTGAATCCTCCTGCAAATTTGGTGCTATATTAGTTGAAAGAGAACAGAAAGAAGAAGTAAAGGATTTGTCTGCATATAAAGGTGTATGGGTTTATGCAGAGCAAAGACAGGGCAAATTAATGTTTACTTCTCTTGAATTGTTGGGAGAAGGCAGAAAACTTGCTGACAAACTGGGAGTAGAACTTTCAGCAGTGCTTTTGGGACATGAAGTTGATGATATATGTCAGGAACTTATCCATTATGGCGCTGACAAAGTAATATATGCAAACCATAAACTATTGCAAAACTATACTACGGATGGTTATACTAAGGTTATAGCTGATCTTATCAATGAGAAAAAACCAGAAATAGTTATTATAGGAGCTACTAACATAGGAAGAGATTTAGCTCCAAGAGTTGCAGCAAGATTAAATACAGGTTTGACTGCTGACTGCACAAAATTGGATATCGATGAAGAGCAGAGGATTCTTCTTCAAACAAGACCTGCCTTTGGTGGAAACCTTATGGCAACCATTGTTACTCCAAACCATAGACCTCAGATGTCTACAGTAAGACCCGGCGTTATGAAGAAGATGGAAAAGGATGAAAGCAGAACAGGCGTTGTAGAAAAAGTAGATGTAAATCTTCATGACGAAGATTTAAGGGTTAAGGTAGAAGAAATAGTTAAGTCTGCAAAACAGACAGTAAATCTTGTAGAAGCTCAGTACATTGTTTCCGGAGGAAGAGGTTTGGGAGGACCTGAAGGCTTCAAGTTGATGCAGGAATTGGCAGACGCATTAGGCGGAGTGGTAGGTTCTTCTCGTGCAGCTGTTGATGCAGGCTGGATTTCTCATGACCATCAGGTAGGTCAAACAGGAAAGACTGTAAGACCAAGGGTTTATATTGCTTGTGGTATTTCGGGAGCAATACAGCACTTGGCCGGTATGCAGAACAGTGATTGCATAATTGCTATAAATAAAAATCCTGATGCTCCAATTTTCTCCGTGGCTGATTATGGTATAGTTGGAGATCTATATAAAGTAGTTCCTATGCTCATTGAAGAGGTGAAAAAGCTCAAAGAACAAAAATAAAAGGAGGGCGCTCTATGGAGTTTAAGTATCTTACATTGTCAAAAGACGGCAATGTGGGAATCCTAACTATTAACAGACCAGAAGCTTTAAACGCTCTCAATAGATCCGTATTGCAAGAGCTGGATGCTGCCCTGGATGAACTAGCAAATGATAAAGATGTATATGTTATAGTTTTGACAGGTGAAGGCAAAGCATTTGTAGCAGGTGCGGATATTGCAGAGATGAAGGACATGACTCCAGAAGAGGCAAAAGAATTTGCAGAGACTGGTTCTAGAGTTTTCCGAAAACTGGAGACCATCGATAAACCTGTTATCGCCGCTGTTAACGGATATGCCTTAGGTGGAGGCTGTGAACTTGCTATGGCTTGTGACATAATTATAGCAGGAGAGCAGGCAAAGTTCGGTCAACCAGAAGTAGGTTTAGGCATAACACCAGGTTTTGGTGGAACACAGCGATTGCCTAGAATTGTGGGCACCAAGATAGCCAAGGAAATGATATTTACTGGCGGAACAATAACAGCACAAGAAGCTCAAAGGATAGGCTTAGTAAACAAGATTGTACCACCTAATACTTCTTTGCAAACTGCAATAGAGATGGCAAAAACAATAGCTTCCAAGGGACAAGTTGCGGTAAGAAATTCTAAGAGAGCCATTGACCAAGGTATTGAAACCGATATAGATGAAGGTGTCAAAGTAGAAAACCAGTTGTTTGCTAAATGCTTCGAAAGTGTTGATCAGAAAGAAGGCATGACTGCATTCATAGAAAAACGTAAACCTAACTTTAAGAATTAATGGGGGTGTATCAGGTGAAAGTATTTGTTGTGGGATCCGGTACCATGGGTACAGGAATAGTTCAGACCTTTGCTCAGGCAGGCATTGAGGTTACAATGAGAGAAAGAACTCCTGGGAAAGGCATGAATGTTATTACTAAATCATTGGATAAATTAGTGCAAAAAGGCAAGATGGCAGAAGAGGAAAAAAATCGTATACTTGGCAATATTAAAGCAGTTCAAAATCTAGAAGAAGCAAAGGATGCAGATTTGATAATAGAAGCAGCTGTTGAAGAGCTTCATTTAAAAAAGGAACTTTTTGCTGAATTGGATAAGATTTGCAAGCCCGAAGCTATCTTAGCCACAAATACATCATCATTATCCATAACAGAGATAGCAAGTGCAACAAACAGACCTGACAAAGTCATAGGCATGCACTTCTTCAATCCTGTTCCAATGATGAAGCTTGTAGAGGTTATCAAAGGAATAGCCACTTCTCAGGAAACAAGAGACAAGATATTCGAGATATCTGAAAAAGTAGGCAAAAAGCCTATAGAAGTAGAAGAAGCTCCTGGCTTTGTTGTAAACAGAATACTTATTCCTATGATAAATGAAGCAGTGGGAATACTGGCAGATGGTGTGGCTAAAGCTGAAGATATAGATGAGGCCATGAAGCTAGGCGCAAATCATCCAATGGGACCATTGGCATTGGCAGACTTAATAGGAAATGATGTTTGCTTAGCTATAATGGAAGTATTATATACTGAATTTGGCGATTCAAAGTACAGACCTCATCCTCTTCTCAGAAAGATGGTTAGAGGAAATCTTCTTGGAAGAAAGACCGGAAAAGGATTCTACGATTATAGCAAATAGAAGCAAAAGACTAAAGCCACCGGGAGCGGTTATCCGTTCTTGGTGGCTTTATTTGAAGGAAGGTGCAATGATGAATATTGCTCTCATTGGTTGCGGAGGTGTTGGCAAGGCTTTTATAAATCTGCTACAGGAAAGAGAAAAGGAGTTGGAAACGCAGGGAATTGATATATCGTTGAAATATATTATTGGAAGCAAAGGTGGCATATACGATCCTCAAGGCATTAATAAGGAAGATTTTATAAAGTATGCAGCATCAGAAGAAGACATCACAAAATATCCTGAAGGCGGAAGCAGGAAATTATCCATTGATAACATTATTGAAAATAAGGATGTAGATATATTAATAGAACTCACTCCTACCAGTAGGGACACCGGTGAACCTGGTATGACTCATATTACAAAAGCCTTGAGCAGTGGTATCAGTGTTGTGACAGGCAATAAAGGTCCCATAATGCTTGCTTATGGGAAGTTGAAGTCTTTAGCAAAAGACAATGGTGTCCAGTTGGCAATAGGCTGTACCACGGGAGGAGCATTGCCTTCCATCAATGCTGGTGTTTTTGATTTAGCGGGCTCCAGTATTCTTTCCATTGAGGGTGTATTAAACGGTACCACCAATTATATCATTCAGGAAATGGAAGCAAAGAGTATAAGCTTTGAGGAAGCTCTAAAAAAAGCTCAGGAATCAGGTATAGCAGAAGCGGATCCCTCACTGGATATAGAGGGTTGGGATACTGCTATGAAAATGTTGATACTGGTAAATGTTTTGATGGGAGAAGATAAAACTTTGAATGATATCAAGGTATCAGGCATAAAGGAGATAACTTTGAAAGATATAGAGAGGGCAAAAGCCAAAGGCAAGAAGCTAAAGCTTGTAGGCAAAGCAGTGAAGGAGAAAGAAAAACTTGTTATGTCCGTTGATTTAGAAGAAATCTCAGTTGATCATCCTCTTTATGGTGTAGATGGGAAAAACAAAGGTGTAAGATATGTTTCAGACACATTGGGAGACCTTACAATATCAGGAGGAGCTTCCGGTACAAAAGCAGCAGCTGCTTCTGTGCTCAGGGATATTGTAAATATACATAAGGGTTATAGATTTGTTTAATCTGCAACTTCTCCTATTGCCAAAACCATTGAAAATTGATAAAATGTTTGTTATAAGTACACACTTGTTTGTTACACATATACAAATCCTTATATATGCACTTATATATAGGATAAGTTTGGAGGCAGTATATATGAAGAAGGAAATAACAATAGCTATTATGGGTTTTGGCACAGTAGGATCAGGTACATACAAAATATTGACGAAAAACAGGGAATTAATCAGAGATCAAGTGGGAATGGATATCGTAGTCAAGAAGATACTGGTAAGGGACATAAACAAGAAAAGACTTGTTGAAGTTCCTCAAGAATTGATTACCACCGATGCTGAGGATATACTGGGAGATGCTGAAATAGATGTGGTGGTAGAGCTTATGGGAGGGCAGGAACAAGCTTATTCCTACATTATGGAGGCTCTTGACAGGGACAAGCATGTAGTAACTGCCAATAAGGAACTTATGGCTAAAAGAGGAAGAGAAATTCTCACGAAAGCAGATGAAAGAGGTCTCAGTGTGGGATTTGAGGCCAGTGTCTGTGGAGGTATACCAATAATTAGAGCCTTAAAAACTTCTTTGTCAACAGATAAGGTTAACAGGATTATGGGTATTGTAAACGGGACTACCAATTATATTCTTACGAAGATGTCCCAAGAAGGCAGCGAATATGAAGAAGCTTTGGGACAAGCCAAGAGCATGGGATTTGCAGAAGCTGATCCTACGTCAGATGTGGAAGGTTTCGATGCGGCATACAAAATGGCAATCCTATCATCAATTGGATTTCATACCAAGGTGGATATAAATAAAGTAAAAAGAGAAGGTATATCTAAGATAACTAAAATTGATATTGAATATGCTAATGAGCTGGGATGGACAATAAAGCTTCTTGGTATTGCCAAAGATATTGAAGGGAAGCTGGAAATTAGCGTAGGTCCTGTTATGCTTCCAAAGGATCACCCTCTGGCTCTGGTAAAGGGTGTCAATAACGCTGTGTTTATAAATTCTGAAGCCATAGGAGAGCTTATGTTTTATGGCCCAGGAGCTGGACAAATGGCAACAGGAAATTCCGTGGCGGCAGATATCATGGATATAGGAAGGCAGATTGCATTGGGAAACAATATGAAGCCAAATTGCAGCTGTTTTGCTGATAAGACTTATGTTGAAGATTCAAGGTCGAGCTATTATACAAGAATCAATGTGGTAAACAGGCCCGGGGTTTTGGCGCAGATAGCTTCTGTTTTTGGAAACTATGGAGTAAGTATAGAGTCTGTGTTTCAAAAAAAGACGGAAGCAGAAAGAGCTGAAGTTGTATGGATTACTTCTAAGGTTGAAGAGAGCAGCTTTAGAAAGGCTATTGAATTGATAAAGTCTTTAGATGTTGTGAATGATGTTTCAAGCATTATAAGGGTTGAGGCTAATGGATATTGTTAATTATATTTTTATGTTATAATTAATAAGGTATTATTACATGAACGGGAGATAAAATAATATGACAGATATTAATTCTAATGAGTTAGAGTTAAAAAGATTTAGGGCCTATGCAGAATTGCTTTTTGCATCCTTTTCATGGGCCCTTGCAACTATTATCATCAAAAAGTACATAGGTGAAATTCCATCCTATCATTTATTGATGGGAAGGTTTGTGGTAGGCACCATTTTTATTTTCGCGTTGCAACCTCATAATGTGGCCAGGATAAAGAAGCAACATATTAAGGTAGGAATACCTTTGGGGATTTTGATATTCGGAGCTTATGCATTTGGAGTTATTTGTCTCAAATATACAAGTGCTTCTAAGTCTGGATTTCTGGTGTCATTATCTGTTTTGTTTATACCATTAGTTGAAAGCATAAGAAAGAAAACGCCACCTTCCAAATGGATTGTAATAAGTGTTGCCATGTCATTGGTAGGAATGGTTCTGATTTCAGGAATCAATGGAGGGAAGTTCAACTTCGGGGATATGCTGGCAATAGCTTCCTCTGTTGTATATACTTTGTATATTTTGGCTCTGGATAAGTATGGCAAGGATATGGAGGATACATTGCTGACATTGATTCAGTTGGCAGTAGTAGCTGTGTGTTGTATATTTATAGTTGTATTTTTTGAAGGTTTCAGCATGCAGTATATAAAGAATGGTCTCATTCCTATACTTATTATAGGTATACTTTGTACAGGGATGACTACTTTGCTTCAAACCAGAGCACAAAAGATAGCAAGCCCTGAGAGTGCAGGAATACTATTTTTAGGAGAACCACTTTTTACACTGATAATGTCATATTTTATTCTCAATGAGACAATTCTATTTAGTGGATTGATAGGAGCGCTTCTAATACTATCATCTTTGGTTATAGCGGTATTGAAGAAGATATAGGAGGGATATCCCTCCTATTTTGTTTTGATATTCTTCCAAACCTTTACTTTGCAATGTTCCTTGAAGCAGTTTTCAATTGATTTGCTTTGGTCTTCCATATTGTCAGGGTTATAGTTTTCTGGGAAATAGTAAGCATTGTACTCTCTTTCAATAATAGGATAGTTAATTCCATTGTATGTCTCGTCAATTATGTTGTGTTCTATGGCATTTGTTATGTTGTCGAATTTATTCTTATCCATTGTATACCTCCTGCATAAAAGTAGCCCATTTGTGCAACGTGAAAGATATATTAATATTCTTATCCAAAAGAATTTCATTATGCTGAAACGAAATTGGAATTATTTTCAATATTGATGGAAATTATATATTATTAGCGTATGCTTTCTTGTATAATAAGGAAGAAAAACTATCACTGTAATTCATGGGGAGTTTAAGGCTTGGAAGTATCCATCGCCTGTAATTGCTTGTGCAATTAATTCAGTTGTTATAAAATAAAAGAATGAAACAAAAAGGATAACATTTCTGGAGGTTAAGATGAATAATCTTTTGGATAGTTTGAATAAGCAGCAGAGGGAAGCGGTAGTCCATACTGAAGGACCTTTGCTCGTATTGGCCGGCGCTGGCTCAGGCAAGACAAGGGTTCTAACTTATAGGATCGCATATCTTATAAACGAGAAAAATGTATATCCTTCCAATATCCTTGCCATTACCTTTACCAATAAGGCTGCAAGGGAGATGAAGGAGAGAGTGGAAAATCTTTTGGAAGGTTCATATGATATGTGGATTTCTACATTCCATTCTGCCTGTGTAAGAATTTTACGAATGGAGATAGAAAAGCTTCAGGGATATAAGAAAAACTTCATTATATTTGATACAGATGATCAGGCAAAAATTATTAAGGAATGCCTGAAGGAACTTAATTATAATGAAAAGAATTTTCCTCCCAAAGAAATGATATCTTCCATATCTAAAGCCAAGGATCAGTTGATGACTCCTGGAAAGTTTATGGATAGGTATGGTAGAGATTTCAGATTGAAAAAAGTAGCGGATATATACTCTCTTTACCAGAAAAAGCTAATGGAAAATAATGCTCTGGATTTTGATGATATATTGTTTAAGACTGTAGAGTTGTTTCAGAATAACCCGGATGCACTTCAACGCTACCAACAGAAGTTTAAATATATAATGGTAGATGAGTATCAGGATACTAACTACTGCCAGTATATGCTGATAAACTTGTTGGCTAAAAGCCACAGAAACCTATGTGTTGTTGGAGACGATGACCAGAGCATTTATAGCTGGAGAGGCGCAGATATAGGCAATATACTGAACTTTGAGAAGGATTTTCCTGATGCAAAGGTAATCAAGTTGGAGCAGAATTATCGTTCTACCCAAACCATACTGGATGCAGCAAATAGCGTCATAAGCAAAAACTTCGGCAGGAAGAGCAAAAGGCTCTGGACAGACAATGGAGAAGGTAAGGCCATAATTTATTATAAAGCTATGGATGAAAGAGATGAAGCGGACTTCATAATAGGAGAAATAGACAGATTGGCTTTCCAAGAGCAAATAAGCCTTAACAGTTTCGCCATACTTTATAGAACCAATGCTCAATCTCGTGCTCTTGAAGAAATGTGCATGGCAAGAGGAGTACCCTATAAAATTGTCGGAGGACATCGCTTTTACGATAGGATGGAAGTCAAGGATATCATAGCTTATCTAAGGGTGATACAGGATCCGGAAGGAGATTTAAGCATAAAAAGAATAATAAATGTTCCAAAAAGAGGCATAGGCAAGGCCACCATTGACCAGTTGGAGGACTATGCAAGGCAAAACGGCGTTTCTTTTTATGAGGCGCTACTTTTTGCTGATAATATAGATGGTATAAGTAAAAAAGCCAGAAACAGCATTAAGGATTTTGTGAGGCTTATAGCTGAACTGATGGATATAGCAGAAAATGAAAGCGCTTCTGAAGTGATAAACCAAGTTATCTTAAAAAGCGGGTATCTTGAAGAGTTGGAAAAGGGTGATGATGAAGCCCAAGAGAGAGCTAGAAACATAAAGGAATTGATCTCTGCAGCTCTTGAGTATGAGGAAAAAAATGAAGACAACTCTCTGACGGGTTTCTTGGAGAATATGGCACTGATGTCAGATATAGATGGCTTGAAGGAGGACAGGGAAGGTATAACAATGATGACAATCCACAGTGCCAAAGGCTTGGAATTCCCTGTAGTATTCATATGTGGCCTGGAGGAAGGACTTTTCCCGACTCAAAGAGCTTTCTTCGAAGAGCATCAGTTGGAAGAGGAGAGAAGGCTCATGTATGTGGCTGTAACCAGAGCTAAGGAGAAGCTCTATCTTACATCAGCCTTTGAAAGGACTCTCTATGGAAGTACATCCTACACCATGGAATCAAGATTTTTGCGAGAGATACCGAAGGATTTGATAATGAAAGTTTAGTCGCTGGTCCCTAGTCGCTAGCCACTGGTATTAGGGTAGCACTTTGGAGCATTAGAGTAAGTTCTGAAAGTGTGAGTAATAGTGCAGGACTGTTAATCTCACAAGAATACTTTAATACAGGTTCCAGAGATTAGAAGCCAGCGACCAGCGACTGACCCGAAAGGAATACCTTAGGCTTGCGACTAGTGACTAATAGAAGGGAGGAATAATATGGATGATGCCAAAAAGAGGATAGAAGAGCTCATTGAGATAATAAATCATCATAATTACAGGTACTATGTTCTTGATAGTCCGGAGATAAGCGACTACGAATATGATCTTCTCATGAGAGAGCTTATGAACTTGGAAAAAAAGCATCCTGAGTATTTAAGGCCTGATTCGCCATCCCAAAGAGTTGGAGGAGAGGTATTAAAAGGATTTAACGAGGTCATTCACAGCACCCAGAAGCTTAGCTTGGGCAATGTGTTTAATGAAGGTGATATAAGGGATTTTGACAACAGAGTGAAGCGAAGCCTTGGAACAGACGATGTAGAATATGTGCTGGAAATGAAAATAGATGGTCTTACAGTGGTGCTGAACTATGAGAATGGTATTTTTGTCAGAGGAGCCACAAGAGGTGACGGTATAAGAGGCGAAGATATAACTGCCAATCTTAAGACTATTAAGTCCATACCTCTGAAGCTTAAGGAGCCTGTGGATCTGGAAGTCAGGGGAGAGGTATTCATATCCAAAAAGGACTTTGAGAAGTTGAATGCATTAAGGGAAGAAATGGAGGAACCTCTGTTTGCAAATCCAAGAAATGCTGCTGCCGGCTCCCTTAGGCAGCTTGATACTTCAATAACTGCAAAGAGACCTTTAGATATTTTTGTGTTCAATCTCGAGTCCATAAAAGGCAAGGAGTTCAAAACCCATGTGGAAGCATTGGAATATCTCAAGTATCTTGGATTCAAAACAAGTCCCTACCTAATAATATGTAAAGGTTGGCAGGATATATATGAGCAATGTATGGAATGGGCAGATAAGAGAGGAAATCTAAGCTTTGAAATAGATGGTTTGGTAATCAAGGTAAACAATCTGGAGTATAGAGACATATTAGGCAGTACTACCAAAACACCCAGATGGGCAGCAGCCTACAAGTTCCCTCCAGAAAAGAAAAAAACAAGGCTTAAGGATATAATAGTTCAGGTAGGGCGTACCGGAGCCATAACACCTACAGCAGTGCTGGAGCCTGTAAGGATAGCCGGTTCTACCGTAAGCAGGGCTACATTACATAATGAAGATTTTATAAAAGAAAGAGGCATTATGATTGGAGATATGGTGATTCTCCAGAAGGCAGGAGATGTAATACCTGAAATAGTTGAAGTAGTTAAAGAAGATAGAGATGGAACCCAGAAGCCCTTTGAGATGCCAAGAACATGCCCTGCATGCGGTTCGGAAGCTGTGAGAATAGAAGGGGAAGCCGTCATAAGGTGTACAAATGCATCATGTCCTGCTCAATTGAGGCGAGCCTTATTTCATTTTGTTTCCAGGGATGCCATGAATATTGAGGGTTTAGGCCCTCAGATAATTTCTATGCTGATGGATAGAGGCTTTGTAAAGGATGCTGGTGATTTGTATCTTTTGAAAGACAGGAGAGAGGAACTCATACAGATTGAAAGAATGGGCGAAAAATCTGTGGATAATATGTTGAGCGCTATAGAAAAATCTAAAAAGAACAACCTTGACAGACTTTTATTTGCCCTTGGAATAAGGATGATTGGTCAAAAAGCTTCTAAGATTCTTGCAGAAGCTTTTGGTACTATGGATAGAGTAATGAAAGCCACTTATGAGGAACTTGTATCCATTGAAGAAATCGGTGACAAGATGGCAGAGAGTATTCTGGCATTTTTCAGGGTAGAAGAGAATTTGAGTTTGATAGATAAATTGAAGAAACTTGGACTCAACATGGAGGCAGAGAAAAAAGAGATTATAGAAAACGAGTATTTCAAAGGTAAAACTTTTGTTCTTACAGGAGCCTTGACCGATTTCACAAGGGATAAGGCCAAGGCCATAATAGAAGGTTTCGGAGGAAAGGTTTCCGGAAGCGTCAGCAAAAAGACTGATTATGTGCTGGCAGGAGAGGATGCCGGCTCCAAACTCCAAAAAGCCAATGAACTTGGTGTCAAAGTGATAGATGAAGAAACCTTTAAAAAATGGATAGAAAGGCGGGAATGATATGATAGATAAAAAAGATTTGCATTATGTAGCATCTCTTGCCAGGCTTAAACTCAAGGAAGAAGATGAAGAAAAGGTAAGAGAAAAATTCAGCATGGTTTTGGATTATGTGGGTATGCTCAATGAATTGGATATAGAAGATGTGGAGCCTTTGATAAATGTCAACGGCATGTCAAATGTCATGAGGGAAGATGAAATCAAAGAATCTATGGACAGAGAGACTTTGCTTGCCAATGCGCCTGAGAAGATGTATGGTTGCATAAAGGTAAGCAAGGTAATAGAGTAAGGAGAGGTGAAAATGTTGGAATTGCATAGTCTCACTATTCATGAAATAAGAGATATGTTGAGAGCAGGCCAGATTTGTTCAAAGGATATATTGGACAGTGTCTATAGTCGTATCGAAGCTTTAGATGATAAGATAGGTGCTTATTTGACATTGACCAAAGAGGAAGCATATGAAGCTGCAGCAATCATAGACAAAAAAATAGCAGAGGGAGAAAAGTTAGGAGATTTGGCCGGAATTCCTATGGCCATTAAAGACAATATATCCACAAAAGGAGTAAAAACCACATGTGCTTCAAAAATGTTGGAAAACTATGTGCCTCCCTTTGATGCCCATGCCTATGAAAAGTTAAAAGAAGCAGGAGCAATTCTAATAGGTAAGACAAACCTTGACGAGTTTGCCATGGGAAGTTCTACTGAGAATTCCGCATTTAAAATCACCAGGAATCCCTGGGATTTGGAGAGGGTTCCCGGAGGTTCCAGCGGAGGTTCTGCAGCAGCTGTTGCATCAGATGAAGCCTATTTTGCATTGGGTTCTGATACAGGAGGTTCCATAAGACAACCTGCATCTTTATGCGGAGTAGTTGGATTCAAGCCTACCTATGGTGCTGTATCCAGGTATGGATTGGTGGCTTTCGGTTCTTCCTTTGATCAGATAGGGCCTTTCACAAAGGATGTGGAGGATTGTGCCATACTTCTGAACCACTTATATGGACATGATAAGAAGGATTCTACCTCACTTAATGTGGAGTTTGGAGATTTTACAGAGGCATTGAATAAGGATATAAAAGGCATGAGAATAGGTTTGCCTGAAGAATACTTCGGAGAAGGTATTGATCCGGAAGTTAAAAAGCTTGTGCTGGATGGAGTTAAGGTATTGGAAGGACTTGGTGCCCATGTGGAGGAAATCAGTCTGCCATATTCCAAATATGCCCTTCCGGTGTATTACATAGCTGCATCTGCAGAAGCATCATCAAACCTGGCAAGATACGATGGTGTGAGATATGGCTATAGGGCAAAGGATTACAGCAGTCTGGAGGAATTGTATGTAAACAGCAGAAGCGAAGGCTTCGGAGAGGAAGTTAAGCTCAGGATCATGCTGGGTACTTATACCCTGAGCTCAGGATACTATGACGCCTATTACAATAAGGCACTGAAGGTAAGAAGGCTTATTAAACAGGAGTTTGAAGAAGCCTTTGAAAAATATGATGTGCTGATTTCTCCCACATCTCCTACCACTGCTTTCAAAATAGGAGAAAGGACAGATGACCAACTGGCAATGTACATGTCGGACATATGCACCGTGCCCATAAATATAGCAGGCATACCTGCCATATCGGTGCCCTGCGGACTTTCTAAAGGATTGCCTGTTGGTATGCAGATAATGAGCAAATCTTTGGGAGAGGCTTCTATAATAAAAGTAGCCCATGCTTTTGAGCAGAATACTAATTTTACTAAGAAAAAACCGACTCTGTAAGGTGGTGTGAGTTATGAATTATGAAACGATTATAGGTCTTGAAATACATGCGGAATTGAGTACAAAAACCAAAGCATTTTGCAATTGCAAAAATGAATTTGGAGGAGAAGTCAATACCAATTGCTGCCCTGTCTGCATGGGCTATCCCGGAGCTTTGCCCGTATTGAATAAAAAAGTTGTGGAATATGCTGTCAAGGCTGGTTTGGCATTAGGTTGTGAAATCTCCTTATATAGCAAGACGGATAGAAAAAATTACTTCTATCCTGATTTACCGAAAGCATATCAGATATCCCAATATGATACACCATTATGCAAAAATGGGAAAATAAAAATTGAAGTAGATGGGAAAGAAAAATACATAGGAATCACAAGAATACACATTGAAGAGGATGCAGGAAAGCTTATACACGGTACAGAATCAGAGGATTATTCCCTGGTTGATTTCAACAGAAGCGGAGTTCCTTTGATAGAGATAGTGTCAGAGCCGGACATACGAAGTCCATTGGAAGCCAGACTGTATCTTGAAAAACTCAAAGGTATACTGGAATATCTGGAAATATCCGATTGCAAAATGCAGGAGGGTTCCTTAAGATGTGATGCCAATATATCCATAAGACCTGTAGGACAGAAAGAATTCGGTACTAAGACGGAAATAAAGAACATGAACTCGATGAAAGCACTGCAGAGGGCTTTGGAGTATGAGGAAGAAAGACATAAGAAGGTGCTTTCAGAAGGCGGTACCATTGTCCAAGAGACCCGCAGATGGGATGAAGCAAAAGGCATTACGGTATCCATGAGAACCAAAGAACAGGCTCATGACTACAGATATTTCCCTGAACCGGATCTGGTGCCTATAATTTTGACAGAAGAATGGATCGAAGGCATAAAGAAGGATTTACCGGAATTGCCTGACGAAAAGAGAAAAAGATTTGTGAGGGAATATGGCATTCCTGATTATGATGCATCTGTTCTCACTCTAACAAAGGAGCTATCCGACTTTTTCGAAACATGTGCTAAAGGACATAAGAATCCTAAAGCCATAAGCAACTGGGTCATGGGAGAAGTCCTTAGAATAATGAAGGAGAAAGAGCTCGAATTAAAAGACCTGAGGATAAAGCCAGAATTCTTGAGAAAGTTAGTAGATTTGGTTGATGAAGGAGTACTGAGCAGTACAGGAGCCAAACAGGTCTTTGAAGAAATGTTTAAGACAGGTGAAGAACCAGAGAGTCTTGTGGACAAATTGGGATTGAGACAGATAAGCGATGAGGGAGCTATAGTTGAGTTGGTAAAGAAAGTTCTAAGCGAGAACCAGAAGTCCGTTGAGGATTATAAGAATGGAAAAACCAATGCTCTTGGATATTTGGTAGGACAATGTATGAAAGCATCTAAAGGGAAAGGAAATCCTCAGATCATAAATAAAATTCTCAAGGATTTGCTGTCTTAAATTGCATAGGATTATCATATTAATAGATTAGTAAGCTCATAAGTTTGACGGTCATTCAAGGGATTTTGTCTTTTGAATGGCCGTTATATGAATTTCATGTATATCTTATGTTAATACCATAATAATTTTATAAAAAATTTTGGAATTGTTTAATATATTGAAGCATTGGTATTACTTAGCTGCATTATTCTTAATTTGTAAATTATTTTGATTTATATATTTCATGTGGATAAAATATATTGAAAAAATCAATATATTCGTGTAATATAATTATAATTAAAAAAAATAAAAACTTTGTAATGTTTCTATTAATTTTACTCAATTTTTTTAGTTTGCTGTAGTACAGCATATGCTGTTGCTGCATAATATTATTAAATTCTGGCGTAATATGACGCCTAAGTAAAAAAAAGGGGGATGAATTGATGAAAAGATCACTTACATTGGTGCTCGTTATGCTGCTTGCACTCAGCTTAGTGCTTACAGCATGCGGACCAAAGGCTTCTCAAGAACCAGGAACATCAACTGGTGATGAGACTACATCACAAGGACCAAAAGTATTGAGGTTCGCAATAGGTTCTGAACCTCCGGCACTTGACCAGCAGATAGCTACAGATACTTATGCTATTATGCTTGGCAACCATCTCTATGAAGGTTTGGTAAGAGTTCAAGACGGTAAAGTAGTTCCAGGTATGGCTGAATCCTGGGAAATCTCCGAAGATGGCCTTACCTATACTTTCCACCTAAGAGATGCAAAATGGAGTGACGGACAGCCTGTAAAAGCTCAGGATTTCGAGTATGCTATTAAGAGGCTCTTAAATCCTGCTACAGCTTCCGAATATGCATTCCAAGGTTACTACATTGAAAACGGTGAAGCGTACAACAAAAATAAGATCACAGATCCTGACCAGGTTGGAATTAAAGCTCTTGATGACAAGACTTTGGAAATCAAGCTAGCAGTACCTACTAAATACTTCTTGGCTTTGACTAACTTCATATCTTTATTCCCTGTAAGACAAGACTTCGTTGAAGCACAAGGCACAGCTTATGCTGCAGAAGCTGACAAGATCCTTTACAATGGACCATTTATAATGACTGAATGGAAGCATGAAGAAAGCCTTACACTTGAAAAAAATCCTAATTACTGGAACAAGGATGCTATAAAGATTGACAGAGTGGAAATTGCAATAGTTACAGACAGCAATACTGCAATGGGTATGTATGAAGCTGGAGATCTTGACTTCGTTGGACTTCCTGCAGCAAGGGTACAGGAATTCGTTGACAATGGTCAGGCTAAATTCTACTATGACGGTTCAGAATTCTACTTCCAGTTCAATGTTAAGGGAAGAAATCCTGAAGTTGGAAAGTTCATAGGAAATGCTAACTTCAGAAAAGCTTTTGCTTATGCTATAGACAGACAGAATTATGTTGATGCAGTTTTGAAGAACGGTTCTGATCCAGCCACAAGATATGTATTACCATTACTATCTGGTGTAAATGATTTGTTTGCTAATGAATATCCATTGGAATTCTATCCAAAGAATGCAGATCCTGCAAAGGCAAAGGAATATTTGGATAAGGCATTGGCAGAAATAGGCACAACAATCGATAAGGTTCCTGCTATTGAATACTTAACTGACGATTCAGACAGCGCAAGAATATCAGCAGAAGCTATTCAGGATATGATAGCTAAGAACCTTGGAATTAAGCTAGAAGTAAAACAGGTTCCATTCAAGCAGAGACTTGAACTTATGAATAAAGGTGAATATGACCTTGTATTCGCAGGTTGGGGTCCAGACTACGATGACCCAATGACTTATCTTGATTTGTGGGTAATCGGCGGAGGACACAACAACACAGGTTGGGAAGATCAATATTATACAGATCTGATCAACTTCTGCAAGACTACAGGAGATGTACAGGCAAGAGCAGAAAAGATGTTCGAAGCAGAAAAGTACTTGCTCGAGAATGGTCCTATAGTTCCTGTATACTTCAGAAGAAGAGCATGGGTTCATGTTGACGGCTTAACTGGATTAGTAAGAAACTTCATAGGTGCTGACCCAGACTTCACAATGGCTGACATTGTAAGAGAAGAATAATCAAATAAAGAAATATAAATATGCAAGACAAAGGTATATGTTAACATATACCTTTGTCCCATGTTTAAGACAAAAAATTTTTAAAATAATCACAATTATTTCACAAAAAAGTCACAAATTAAATTTAGATTTGGAGGTGCCTAAATTTTGGTTAGATACATTGGAAAGAGATTTGTAATATCGCTTATTACTATATGGATTCTGGCAACCTTGACGTTTTTTCTAATAAGATTATTACCCGGCGATCCGTTCACAAGCGAAAAGATAACCCCGGAAATAAAGGCCAACATGATGAAATATTATGGTTTGGACAAACCGTTGCCTGTTCAATATGCCACATATATGGGCAATTTGTTAAAGGGTGATATGGGTTATTCATTAAGATACAAGAATAGAGAAGTCAACAACATAATAGCTGATGCTTTCCCTGCTTCAGCAGATTTGGGACTTCGTTCCTTAGTTTTTTCTGTCATCCTCGGACTCATACTTGGTATTGTTGCTGCCCTTAATCATAATAAATTCTGGGATTATGCCTGCATGGTTATTGCGGTAATAGGTGTTTCGGTGCCCAGCTTCGTTGTGGGTTCTTTAATACAATATCTATTCGGAATAAAATGGAAGCTATTGCCAGTCGCTCAATGGAAGAGCTTTGCGCATACAATTATGCCTACCTTTGCTCTGGGATTGGGAACATTGGCTCTGATTGCCAGATTGATGAGAACCAGCATGCTTGAGGTAGTAGGACAGGATTATATCAAAACAGCAAAGGCAAAGGGTCTGTCTCCTGCACAGGTAACCATAAAGCACCAGATAAGAAATGCTATTCTTCCTGTTGTTACCGTATTAGGTCCATTGGTAGCTTCGCTATTGACAGGTACCTTTGTTATAGAACAGATATTTGCCATTCCAGGTCTTGGAAGGCACTATGTTGTGAGCATACAAAATCTAGACTATACTATGGTTATGGGATTGACTATATTCTTCGGGGCGTTCTTGGTTTTGATGAACTTCCTTGTCGATATAGCCTATGGTTTAGTTGATCCTAGAATCAGAGTAGGCAAGTAAGGGAGGACAATGATATGGAAATAAGCAAAGAAAAGTTCAGACATGTCGGGATAAATGAAGAAAAAAGCCAATCTATTGTTCGTCCCAGCATGACCTACTGGCAGGATGCCTGGAGAAGGCTCAAGAAAAATAAGATTGCGATGTTAGGACTTATTATAATAATTATAATGACAATAATGTCTATTATTGGACCTATGATGGTTCCATATCATCATAGTGATAATAACTTGAGCATTACAAATCAAGCTCCAAATAGAGAACACTGGTTTGGTACCGATGATTTAGGAAGAGATATTTGGGCCCGTATATGGGTAGGAGCCCGCGTATCCTTATTCATAGGTTTGATGGCAGCCCTTCTGGATACATTGATAGGAGTATTGGTTGGCGGTGTGTCAGGTTTCTATGGCGGCAAAGTTGATATGATTATAATGAGATTCATAGATGTTATGATAGCCATACCAAGTATGATATTCATAATTCTTATCATGGTTATAGTAAATGCTGGTGTTGGTGCAATAATTATTTCTTTCGCCATAACAGGATGGCTTAGTATGGCCAGACTCGTAAGAGGCCAGATACTACAGTTGAAGGAACAGGAATTTGTTCTTGCTGCAAGAACATTGGGAGCTAATTCTTCAAGATTGATATTGAAGCATTTGATTCCTAATACTTTAGGCGTTATAATAGTCAGCTTGACCATGAGAATACCAAGCGCAATATTTACAGAAGCATTCCTTAGCTTTATAGGCTTAGGCGTTAAACCTCCTACACCAAGCTGGGGACAGCTGGCATCAACAGGTGCAGCAGTTTTGAGAGTATATCCCTTTAGGTTGTTTATACCAGCATTCTTCATTAGTATCACTATGTTGTCATTGAATTTATTTGGTGACGGATTGAGAGACGCTCTTGATCCAAGACTGAGAAAGTAGGAGGTGTAAGAGTATGGAAAGAGAGAAAATACTTGAAGTTAAAGACCTGCATGTATCCTTTGACACATATGCAGGTGAAGTTAAAGCTGTAAGAGGAGTATCTTTTTATTTGAATAAAGCCGAAGCAATAGCTATAGTTGGAGAATCCGGTTGCGGCAAAAGTGTAACTGCCCAATCCATTATGAAGCTTATACCAATGCCTCCGGGAAGGATTAAGAGTGGAAATATTATTTTTAATGGTGTTGATATTACCAAATTTTCCGATAAAAAGATGGAAGCCATAAGAGGCTCAGAAATGGGAATGATATTCCAAGACCCTATGACATCCTTAAATCCAACTATGGTAGTTGGTAAACAGATAGCTGAAGGCTTGATAAAGCATCAGCATTTAAGCAAAAAAGAGGCTATGACAAGAGCCGTTGAAATGTTAAAACTAGTTGGTATTCCTAATCCTGATAAAAGAGCAGGTCAATATCCTCATGAATTCAGCGGTGGCATGAGGCAAAGAGCTATGATAGCAATAGCATTGGCTTGCAATCCTAAACTTCTAATTGCGGATGAACCGACCACTGCTCTTGATGTTACTATACAGGCTCAGATTTTGGATTTGATGAAAGAATTAAAGTCCAAATTGGATACTTCCATTATATTGATAACCCACGATCTTGGCGTTGTAGCGGACATGGCTGAGAGAATAATAGTCATGTACGCAGGAAAAGTTGTTGAAAGCGGTTCTGTAGAAGATATATTCTACGACCCGCAGCATCCCTATACATGGGGACTTCTAAAATCAGTGCCAAGACTTGACGCAGAAAATAAGGAACAATTAGTACCTATCACTGGTACACCGCCTGATCTTTTCGCCCCACCAAAAGGATGTGCCTTTGCTGCTAGATGTAAATATTCAATGGAAATTTGTTATGAAGAGCAGCCATGTGATATGGAATATAACAAAGACCATTTTGCAGCTTGCTGGTTAGGACATCCAGATGCACCTAAGGTTGAAAGACCTATTAAAGGAAGAGGGGTGAAATAATGGAGAACAAGAAGTTAATCGAAGTAAAAGACCTGAAAAAATACTTTAATGTAGGCAACAATGCAATTCTAAAAGCAGTTGATGGACTTAACTTCTTTATAAGAGAAGGAGAAACTCTCGGTCTTGTTGGAGAATCCGGCTGTGGTAAGTCAACAGCAGGAAGAACTATAATAAGGCTATATGAAGCTACAGGCGGAGAAGTAATCTTTGATGGTATAAATGTTCATAAATTAGATAAAAAGGGAGCTAAAGATTTTACAAAAAAAGCTCAGATGATATTCCAGGACCCCTATGCATCTTTGGACCCAAGAATGACAGTTGGTGATATCATTGGAGAAGGTATAGATATTCATAACCTATACACAGGTAAAGAGCGAATGGAAAGAATATATGAACTATTGCACACTGTTGGACTTAATAGAGAGCATGCCAACAGATTCCCTCATGAATTCTCAGGAGGACAAAGGCAGAGAATAGGTATTGCCCGTGCATTGGCTGTAGAGCCTCAGTTCATAGTTTGCGATGAGCCAATTTCAGCTCTCGATGTTTCCATTCAGGCTCAGGTTGTTAACCTTCTTATAAATCTACAAAGGGAAAAGAAGTTGACTTATCTCTTTATAGCCCATGATTTAAGCATGGTCAAGCATATTTCCGACAGAGTTGGAGTTATGTATTTAGGCACAATGGTTGAGTTGGCATCAAGTACAGAGCTTTATAAGAGACCTACTCATCCTTATACTCAGGCTCTTATGTCTGCTATCCCCATTGCAGACCCGGATGTCGAAAAAGCCAGAAAGAGAATACTACTGGAAGGCGATGTACCTAGCCCAATTAATCCTCCACCTGGATGCAGATTTAAGGCAAGGTGCAGATATGCTACAGAAAGATGTTCACAGGAAATCCCTGAATTCAGAGAGATAGATAAAGATCATTTTGTAGCATGCCATAATGTATAAATATTAGAACGATGAACTATGAACTAAGATTTTGGTAGGGAATGGCTATGCCATTCCCTACTTCAATACATAAAAAAATACATAAATATTATGAGAACCAAGGGGGAGTCGTATGAAAAAAAGAAGATATATGCCTGTTGCTTATACCATAATAGTTTTTATAATTATATTTTCTTTCCATACATATCAAAACTTAAAGGTGATAACTTCTTCAACTTCGGAAAAATGGGCAAGGAGCATGTATATTGATAAGAGCCCATATAAGAAGCAAGCAAGCGTAGCTATAAATGAAGATGCTATTTGGATACTTATCGCTAAGGAAGATAGATTTACTAGGACTGCTATTGATAAACATAAGGCAGTTATAAGTGAAGCACATGATATATTGATACCTAGGTCTCAGTTGAATAAGTTGGTTAAATATCAAGGCATAGGACCGTATATATTCTGGACTGAGAATTTTGAGCTATACATGTCAAAGGAACAGGCTGACGGAAGCTATGAAGAAAAAAGCTTGATCTCGGAAAACGTAATGGATTTCAATGTTATTGAGTATGATGGGCAGAATTTTATTGCAGTGGCTTGTGACATGGGTTTAATGTACTATAGAATAGACCAACAAGGTTTGGTTCAACTTGGAAATACATATGCCATTGAAAAACCTCTTTATGTTTCGACGGCTATAGACGATTCTGGCATATTTCATACTGTTGCAATTAGACAAATCTCCCCCATGCTAAAAGAAGTTGTATATCTACACTTTTTCGATAATCAGTGGTTGCTGAAAGCACAGAAGGTCGAAAATGCGCAGATTTCAAATGAAAGCGTAGGAAATCTGGAAATTGGACTTGATAATGATTATGCATATATTTTTTATGAGAACAATGTATGGAATAATGCTGGGCAGACTGCAAAAACCTTATATGCAACATTACCCTTGAATGCAAATGATCAAATTGAAATGAAGTTTAAACCTTTAAAACCCATGGGAAGGGAAAGTCAAAATGATGAATATGTCAGTGAAGTTAGATGCCCGGGTATTCAGCAAAATCAATTGACTGCGGTTTTTATCGAGGATTATTATGATGAGGCAGGCAGTGGCTTCCGGATTCTCAATGTTAGCTTTAAAGATGGTGTTATTACAAGTCAGTTGCCTGTTACAAAGACAATGGATTTTATAAAAGAAATAAATATAGCTAAGGTTGAGGAAGATGAGGCTCTAGTGTTTTTAAGACCGGCCGGGGAATTCAAATATGATATATGGTTTACAGAAAGCGGAGAAGAATATGCATCTGTTTTAGAAAAGCCCACAAAGGAGGATTATTTAACTGCTATGGCAGAAAGCGTATCTCCTTTTATAAGCGGTATTATTTTGGCGATGATAAAGGCATTTGAATTTTTACCTGCAATATTATGGGTTGTTATTGTTGAATTTTTCGAAATCAAGAAATTTACCAGTAAGCCTAAATTAAATTATCTGATAGCCATGGCTATTTACATGATAATTAAGTTGGCTACAACAAACTCCTATTATAGAGGATTGGCATATTATAAGATGCCTGATTTCATGAAGCCTGTCATTATCAAGTATTCTATTATGATAATGATAAGTGCAGTTGCATATTTATTAGTCAGATCTTGGAAGAAAAATATTGCTGATTTCCATATAATTTCTGAATTTTTGCTGTTTGCTGCTTATGATATACTTATTACAGTATTTCTGTATGGACCTTATATAATATAAGATTGAATATTTCCCAGGAAATACGAAAAAGCGACAACTTATATTTAAGCTTGTTGCTTTTTTGTTTTGTCTGTCATATATGGGTCTATTTGTCTTTCGTCAAAGGTTTTTTTGCAGCATCGCTGTTTATTATTTTGTTTTCTACATAAAACTCACAACCAGTTGAAGTGGTATTGGAAATCTTCCCTACGTGATCCAAGGTACACATACCATCCTTTTGATGTATGCAATTTTCAATACAATTTATGAGAATCAGGTTAAACACCTCCTATAATAATTTTCTCCATTTGGTCAAAACTAATGTATCGATATTAAGGTAATTTATAGGATAAGGAGGTTCTTTATTGACTTTTGAGGATTTTTCTGTGACAGGAGCTTTATATCATATAGTCAGCATCATTGATTTGGAAAAAACCTTGGCTGAAGGAATACATCATGATGATAAGATAACCTATTTTGATAAATATTATGATTTCCATAGTTTTTTTGATCAATACAGAACTGACAATATACCAAACTGGGTTATAAGAAAAAAGGCAATTTTTGCAAGCATGAATTTTAAGGAAGGTCATAATTGGCATTCTCATACGGCCTTGTTGAAGGTAAAAGTAGATACTAAAAAATGCTGGGTTTGCAATGAAAATAAAGCAAATATTTTGTTTGAACCTTTCATTTTGCAGCATATCAAAGGTTTTGAGGAGGCAAAGAAGTTTATAGAGAAGCAAGGTAAGAAATTAGCTGAGGAATATTGGATGGATTCTCTAAGTTTAGAGGACAATATGAGAATCAGGAGGGATAAAGAAAAGGGATATGATGCAGAAGTTTTGATTTTTCATGATATCCCTCCAGAAGACATAGAGTGCTTGTATATTATATCAGATCATAGCATAATGTCGCCCAATGAATGGTTGCATTATTTCAACACTGAACTGCTCTAGGTTTATCAGCTCTTATAGGTATCAGGCAGCGAAGGACAGTTAAGCTTAGTATGGATTAGTATGACATTTAAGGAGACAGAAGCTTTGCTAAATGGGAGCGTATTCAAAGGAGCAGTCTGCATGACCAAAGAGAGTATTCAGCATTGAAATAGTCGTCAATGATTTTGAATTTGGATTTATCTATTTTATATTCTATCCTCTCCAAAAACACCGGAGGGGCTTTTTTTGATGTGTTGATAGTTTTTGGAAGATTTATTATTTCCTCATCCAATATGGGATAGCTTTGATTTATAAATATACCACTTTTTAATATCATATTTCTAAAGGAAGATGAAATCATCCTGTCTATGTCATATATGGCAGAACTATCTGCGCATTTTCTAAAATTGCTAAGGGAGGAGAAGATGGCACTTATATCCTTAATAGAGTACTTCATGTTGTTATTTTCAGTTTTCAGGAATATACCTTCTTCTTCGTTCCAGTATTCTTTGATAGCCATAAATAATGTATTAGAACAGGATAGATAATTGGGAAAGCCAAAGAGAAGATATAGTCGGCTTAGTGTAGATAAAGACAAAAGTAATGTAAAAAAAGAGCTTATTTTAGTATCATTAGGAATTCTCATTATTTCTCCTTTAGATGTTATCCTTTCACACAATTCCTGACCTAGAACATTTACAGTATTATATATTAAGGCTTTGCTGAAGGATGTATATTCGTAGATATTGATGAGGCTGTCACATAACTGGCATAGAATGCGAGAAGATGTATAAAGAGAGTCTTTCATTGCTATATGGCATAAGTCCGGCAGAAGACTATCCAAAGCTTTCTTGGAGTTAGAGCTAAGCTTTAAGTAATATTTTGTGCGGTTTATGAGATCTTGGGTCAAAGCAGCAGCTTCACAGGCATAATATTGGGATAACATGTTGAGGCTCATTTCGTCCATTTCTAAAATATCATTTCCCAATGCATCTGTTTTGTGCTTGCATGAATACAGCAAATTATCATTAGTGAGATTGTCATACATGAAGTTTAGCTGGGCTACAGATGCATAAGCGAGGAAATAGATCATTTCATCTCTGTTTCTTATGCTTAAGGTACCATTAAGAATCTTTCTTGCAGAGAGATTCATTGCAGTTACCGAAAGAGCTTGGACCAAAGGACTTATAGTTCTCTTCACCTTTTTATCTTTCCAGACATATGTATTAAAATCAAAAGGATTTGAGGGTTTATTTACATATTCAGGTATTGCTTTTTTATATAGTCCTATATTAATTGTAATATTAGAGTATTTTGATCTTTTATCTGTGATGGATTTTGTTATGCCGCACCCTGAAAGCAAAGAAAAGGATACGGTATTTAAATAGGCCATGTATTCTAAGTATTTTGCAACACTTTCATTGTCATAGAAGCTTTCCAACCATATCACCACCTTGTTTGGTTATATTGAAATATATGCCTATGTCAGCTCGGGTATTCCTTTAAAGATTGGTCACTGGTCTCTAGTCGTTGGAATTATGGTATCCCTAAAGGGTTTTGTTGCGAGCTGCGTAGCCAAGGGAAATTCTCTAGGGTCCTGCTATGAGTTACGTGATGTTTGGGATTCCTTTTGAGCTTATTTTTTGGGAAAGCTTTTGTAGGATTACAACTATTGTATCTTAGAAAGTTACAATGACTATGGAAAAAGCATTTCAAGAAAGCCTTCCTTGATTGTTATAAAAACTTTCAAAGTAAGCCTTTGTTATAATACTGTAGTATCTAAACAATATCTTTTAGTGTTTTTAATGAAACTTAGTGTCTTTTAGTGTTCTAATAAATTCCCTACGTGTTAATCTGTGGAAGCCAACGTGCAAATCCCTGTCCCTGCAAAAGCCCCTAGAGGAATACCCAAAAAACTAGTGTTTCGGGTCACGTGCCAGGAACCAAGAGAAATATACTAGACAACGCAACAAAATTACCAAATACTGCGTCAATATGTAAAATGCAACATAATGCAACAAATTTGTTACCAAACTGAAATATAAATTATGAAGGAAAAGAGATAGTAAAGTCGAATTACTATGTTGAAAGCCAAGGAAAAGGAGGATTTTCATGAAAAAAGCAACAATTTTTGTTATAGCAGTATGCCTTATTATGACATTAACAACAGGCACTGCTTACGCAGCAAAACTTCAAAGCCAAAAGGAACCTTCTTTGTCCATGCAAGTCATGGGTAAGACTCTTACTGGCATTGATCCGCCCCTCGTGCAGAGTGGCAAGGTATATGTACCCATGAGGGCTGCTGCAGAAGCTTTAGGGTATACAGTTACATATAATCCAAACACAAAAATCATGGACATAAAAAAAGGCAGCCAAAGCATAAGGCTTACCATAGGAAGTACCAAAACAGTTATAAACGGTAAGACTGTGAAAATAGATAAAGCGCCATTTTTAAGCAATGGTAGAGCTTATGTGCCCATAGATTACATAAAGACAGCCTTTGGGGTGACAGCTAGGTATGACAGTAGTAAAAAAATAGTAATTATAGGAGAAACTGTTAAAAATGATGAAACTCAGACAATGGCTGGAGAAATATATGTATTAGGCAAGAAGGCAGACAAAGAGTTTGCACCATTGATAAAGGACAACCATGTTATGATACCTTTAAGACCTGTAGGTGAAGGCCTTGGTTATAATGTTGTCTGGAACATAGATACTCAAACCATGTCTTTGAGGAAAAATGGGCAGGCTATGGCTGTAACAATAGATAAGAATAAGGCGGTAGTAAACAGTAAAGAAGTACCTATGGACTATAAGACCATAATGGTAAACGGAAGAGCCTATGTACCTCTCACATTCCTTGAAAAATACATGGATTATGCCTTTAATTATGATAAAAACACCAATGTTTTAAAAATAAGCCAGAAAGCAACAGCCAGAATTCAAGATATAAGATTTGATGACAGCGGAGGCTTCCCACAGTTAGACATCATTGCGGATAATCCTGTGAGTTACAGCTACTTTATGCTATCTAATCCTGACAGGATGGTGATAGATATTGATAATGCCATTGCTGCTACTGAATTTGAAACCAAAGATATTAATAGAGATGAAATTATAAGAGTAAGAATAGGACAATTCAGCACCAATCCAAATGTTGCAAGAATAGTAGTGGACTTAAAAGATCAGCAAAAGGCAAAGGTTGTGCAATCTGGAGATAAGAAAAATGTGTCTATAGTATATGCGAATGTTATTCAGCCTGTAACTGTATCAAAAGAAGGCTTCAGTCATGTTGTGACCCTTAAGGGAAGCAAAGCGATAGATACCAGGGTAACTAAGTTGGAAGATCCAAAAAGAATTGTTATAGATGTCCAGGGAGCCGTGATGGAAGGTGCAGAGCAAAATATCGAAACAGGCTCGCCGTTGGTAACTGCCGTCCGTACAGGACAATTTGATGTAGGGACAACAAGAATTGTGGTAGATGTCAAGGCGGATGTATATTATGATATAAAAACCGATGGAAATGTAGCAAAGATTTATATTTCGGATATGCCATATTCCTTTATTGGTTATGACAAGTACTATAATTCTTCTTTAGTATACTTGAATAACAATAAGGAAGCAGAATATAAATTGAGCTTTAATGAAGAAAACAGAATATTAACGGTGGAAATCAAAGACGATATTGAAATTGACAATGATAAATTTGGAATAAACGATAATTTGATTGAATATATACAGCTTTCAAAGGAAAGCACAACGGGTAAGATTATTACAAAGGCAGAGTTCAAGCTTAAGGGTAATGTAGAATATGAGCAAGTATCCATTGATGATTCAAAACTCGTAAAGATAAAACTAAAATATACACCTAAGGCTCCTAAAGACATTCTTGTGGTGATAGATCCGGGACATGGAGGCAAAGACCCAGGTACAATAGGTATTGATGGAGTGACTTTTGAAAAGAATTTGAATCTTGATGTTGCAAAGAGACTGAAAAAGAAGTTGGACAGTATGGGTTTCAGAACAATAATGACAAGAACGGATGATACTTATACAACCTTGCAGCAAAGAACTGATTTGGCCAATGAGAGTTATGCAGACTTTTTCATGAGCATACACTTTAACTCAGCTACAAGCAGTGCACGTGGTATAGAAACATTATACTATCCTAATACACCCGATGAAGTCTATCCTATAAGCAACAAGAATATGGCAGCCATATTCCAGGATGAGCTTATAAAAACATTGAAAAGAACATCCAGAGGGACAGTTGCAAGACCTAATCTTTATGTGCTAAATAAGACTAAAATGCCTGCTATTCTGGCAGAACTAGGTTTTATTTCTAATAAGGAAGAATTGGCACAGATAAAAAAGGAATCCTATAGAGAAAATGCGGCTAATGCTTTGGCAGCTTCCATAGTGAGATACTTTAAGGAAATGCAAAATATCGACCTGGGAATAGATATTGCTGCAATATATTCAGGAAACATACCGGTTCAGCAAAAAAGTGATGCTACTGGGGAAAATGTCGAGGTAGCAGAAAATGTTAAAGCTAATGAAAGCAATTAAAACTTCGGGCAATAGCCCGAAGTTTTTTATAATGCTATTAACGGAAAGCATAAATTTTAGTTTATGCTTTCCGTTAATAGCATTTCAAGAAAGGTTTCCTTGTATTGTCAAAAAATATTTCCACAGGGATTCTTTATTGTTATTGTAAACTGCTAAATAAAATAAAACTTTTTGCATAATAAACGCAAGATAGTAACTGATTTCTAGTAATGAATATTATACTTTTATATGATACAAAAAAATAAAGCAGCACTTACATTACTGTAAGTGCTGCAAAATTTATGAATGAGGGGGAGGAATAAAGAGTATTAGCACTAATTTACCAATAATCCTTGTAATGTAATTATATACAATAATCATGAACAATGGTATAGTATAGGCCAATTTGTTACAACAAATTTACAACTTCTAATGTTTTTCTACATTCATCAATTGTGTATTTTTATTGTGAATTCTTGCAGGTTTAGTGTGGATACTTCCAACGGAAAGGAATATTTTTCAGTTTCCAAATGCTTTCATGGAAGCTCTTTCTTTTAACTGAATAGGAAGAATATTATAGTTTAAAATAATAATCTGAAAATCTTATACATATATGATAAAATAGAATATGGATGATATTAAAAAGGGGTTGAAAACTGTGGGAGAAATGATTAATGTTACTCTGGATAATGGCCTTGCCTATCAATACCCTAAATTCACCACATTACTGGATATTGCAAAAGATGTACAACATGAATATAAATACAGAATCATGGGAGCCATAGTAAATAATAATCTGAGAGAATTGGCATATGCTTTGGAAGAAGATTCAGAAGTTAAGTTTGTGGACATTACTTCTTCCTATGGGAATAGAATATATACAAGGAGTTTAAGCTTTTTATTCATTATAGCTGCAAAGGAAGTTATAAAGGGCTGTAAAGTAGCAGTGGAACATTCTCTTAGCAAAGGACTGTATTGTGAGATACATGGCTCAGGTCCGCTAACTAAAGATGTGGTAAGACGTATTGAAGAAAAGATGAGGGAAATAGCAAACAAGGACTTGCCTTTTGCAAAGAAAAAATACTCAAAATCAGAGGCAGAGAAGCTGTTTTCTCAAACGGGTCAATATGATAAATTAGAGCTGTTGAAACATAGACAAAAAGACTCCATTAATATATATAGTTGCATGGGATACTACGATTATTTTTATGGATATTTGGTACCTTCAACAGGATACCTGGATATTTTTGAATTGCTTTATTATCCGCCCGGTATAGTATTGCGCTTCCCTACAAGGGATAATCCAAGGGAAATTCCTGAGTTCTTTGACCAGCCGAAGCTTTTCAGCATATATCGAGAGTTTGAAGAATGGGGAAAGATAATGGAAATAGAGAATATCAGTCAGTTAAATGACTATATACTAAAGGGAAAGGTTAATGAGCTGATATGGATAGCAGAAGCCCTTCACGAGAAAAAACTAGCCCAAATTGCAGATAATATATTTTCCTCTCAAGAGAAGAAAAAGCTCATATTAATATCAGGTCCATCTTCATCAGGAAAAACAACCTTTACGCAAAGGCTATCCATACAACTTAGGGTAAACGGCCTTAAGACAGTGGCCATATCTATAGATGACTTTTTCAAAAACAGAGAGGATACACCGAAAACTCCTGAGGGAGAATATGATTTTGAAACAATAGAAGCAATAGATATTGATTTGTTTAATGAAATTATTAACAAACTTATAGCTGGAGAAGAAGTTGAACTCCCTTATTTCAATTTCCATACAGGAAAGAGAGAATGGAGAGGTAGAAAGCTGAAAATATCTGAAGATCATATACTGCTTGTAGAGGGCATACATGGGCTAAATGAAAGGCTTACTCAGCATATTGACGACAATAAGAAATATAAAATCTATATAAGCCCTCTTACACACCTTAATGTGGATAATCACAACAGGATACCTACATCGGACCTTAGATTGATAAGAAGAATGGTAAGGGACTATCAATTCCGATCCACAGATGCGCTGACAACCATAAGGAGATGGGATTCGGTGAGAAGCGGAGAGGATAAATATATATACCCATATCAGGAAGCGGCAGATATAATGTTTAACTCATCTTTGATTTATGAGCTCAGTATATTGAAAAAAACTGCTATGCCTTTACTAGAGAAAATCGATAAGACCATGGTTGAATATGTTGAAGCAAAAAGGCTGATGAAATTTCTTGATTACTTGCTGCCTGCAGACTCGAAACCTGTGCCTAGCAATTCCATCCTCAGAGAGTTCATAGGCAACAGCTGCTTTAATGTGTGAGAAGTAAGGTTTAGGAGGGAAATTATTATGAAACTTGTCCACCTTGTACAGGTGTTTAATGATGTGGAAGCGGATATTGTAGAAGGATTATTGAAGGATTGCGGTATTGTTTCCATCAGAAAGTATAAGGGAGCAAAGGGATACATGAAAGTTGTAATGGGTACTGCTATGGGCGTGGACATCTATGTAAAACCTGAGGATTATAAGGAGGCTAAAGAAATACTGGAAAGCATAAATCTTAATGAAGAGTAAGATTTGTATGCTAATATGCTGTTAAACGGGGGATAGTAAATGGTTGATGTTATGAGTTTTATCTCTACACTGGAAAAGGAATGTTCTGATTTCAAGAGAAATCTAAATGACATTGGTGTTGAAGAGCAAATAGATATAATTAAGATGGCTTGTTCTCACGTTTATCCGGAGGATCATATAATTGAAGAGTTTAGTCAAGCTAAGAAAGACAATAGAAGCTTAGTGATAAAGTTTGGAATGGATCCTATGGATACTGACATTATGATAGACCATATGGTTCCTATAGTTCTTCTCAGCAAGCTGCAAAGGATGGGTCATAAGATCGTATTTCTAATTGGAGACTTTACGGCTCTAATAGGGGATCCTTCAGATATGAGCATTAAGCAGAGAAAGCTCAATAAAAAGAAAATAGAAGCTAATGTAAAAGGGCTTAAGAAGGATTTATATGGATTTATTGATTTTGCAAAGACAGACATATTTTATAACAGTTCCTGGCTTAATGAAATAAAGCTTCCTGATATTATTGAGATAATGCTGAAGCTGGAGGTTTCTCAAACTCTTAAGCGTGAAGATTTCAGAAAGAAACTGATGGATGACGAGGGTATTACATACGCTGAGCTCATATATTCATTTATAATGGGAATTGATTCGTTGCATATCAAACCGGATTTGGAATTAGGAAGAGAGGACCAACTGGACAACTTGAAACTGTGTAGGCGAATGATGGAAGCCAAAGAGATGAAACCGGAAGTCATTATGACAACCTATGCTCTTCCGCAGGGAGATCTGTTCTCCATAGATGAAGACCCAATAGAGATATTTAACAGGATCGCAAAGCTAGATGATAAAAATGTGTTGCAATGGTACAAGCTTCTCACAGAAATAACTCCAAAAACTGTGTTGGAGTTGGAGAATGCTATAAATAATAACTACATTAATATGCAAACAATAAAAGAGATACTTGCCAAGGTAATTGCAACTAAGCTATTTGGACAAGAAAAAAGCAGCCTAGCATATATCGAGTATATAAAGGGTATAGTGAAAAATGCTCCTACTAAAGAAATCAGGATGATACATGGAAGCAAGATGAGCATAGGAGAGTTTTTGGCCGCTTCTACAGATTTAACATTGCCCCAAGCCGAAGACATAGTAAGGACAGGGGGAGCTAGAGCCTTAAGCTGTGATGGAGATTGTCTTACATATGTATTGAATAGTGATGAAGATATAAGTTCGATATTTTTTGACAAATTTTACATAATAGTAGGAGACGAGCTTGTGCTGAGAATCAGAAAATGATATTGACATTTAATCAAAATATTGCATTCATATATTTTTCTCCTGAACAAAAAATATTATAGATATAATACAAAAAGGGGTGAATATATGAAGCATTCAAGAAATAAGCTCGCTATAATGCTTATCATAATTGGCATAGTTGTAGCTTTTTCTGGATGTATTACACGAAGAGTGCCGGATACAACGAAAGATAATACTAAAAATAGAAGTGGAAGTTATAGCCCCCAACTTGGAACACCGGCAACAGAATCGGATAATATTGCACAAGCCGTGCAAAGAGTTCCCGGTATCAAAAATGCAATCGCAGTAACCAACGGAGATATAGCATATATTGGTGTTAATTTAGATACAAACAGAGGAATAGATAACACTTCAAAGATAGAAAGCATCAAAGAAGAGGTAGCCGATGCAGCAAGAAATGCTGATCCTGATATAGACAAGGTGTATGTTAGTGCTGATGCAGATTTTGTTGAAAATATCACAAGGATATCAAATGATGTAAGAAATGGAAAGCCTGTTGAGAGTTTTAGAGATGAGCTTAATGAGATTGTTAATAGAGTAACACCCGAAAAGCATTAACAGTTTAGTAAAAAATATAAGCTTAAGGTATAAAAATTATGTTTACTATGCCTTAAGCTTTATATATTTTTATTACAAAAAACATGCATAAAATTATAAGTTTTATATAAACGCGCTTGATATTTAACAAACAATTGATGTATGATATAAGTATTCAAAGTATTTGTTTGGAGGGGTTGCAATGGATAAAGAGGAAGCGGTAATAAGTATTCATAAGTTGAACTATGTATATCTTGCTATGAATAAATGCTTAGTGGATGATTGGGAAAAGATAGTTCAGCTTGGAGGTCTAACATATCCTCAGTCAAAGCTTCTTATAATACTTAGAGAAAACGGAGAATGTACTATGTCGAAGATTGCGGAAAAGGGTCTTTGGCATATGTCTACAGTAACTGAACTGGTAAACAGAATGGAGAAAGAAGGTTATGTAGAAAAGGCAATAGATCATATTGATAAACGGGTAGTAAAGGTGAAAATAACACAGAAAGGTATTGATGTACTGGATAACACCAAGAGATTGTATTATAAGCATTCAGATGCCTATAGTGCTTTGCTGGATATGGATAAAAAAGAGTTAGATGCTGCCTTTGATACCATTGCTAAAGTATGCAGGACAATAAAACATATTACAGGACCCTGCCCCCTATCTATGGCATTGGAGAAAGCGGAGCATCCGACATGTAATTGCATTGATATAATGAAATGCGTGTATGAGGAGTGAGAAATTATGAAGCCAAAAGCATTGAAGAAAGGGGATACTATAGGCTTGATAGCCCCGGCAAGCCCAGTTCTAGAAAGTAAAGCTAAGGCTTGCATAGAGTGGGTAAAATCTTCTGGATATAATGTCAAATGGGGAGAATCCATATTTGCATCAAGAGGATATCTTTCTGGCGATGATGAATTGAGAGCCAATGATATAAATATGATGTTTCGGGATGAAGAAGTAGATGCCATATTTTGCATCAGAGGCGGGTATGGTACCATGAGACTTCTTGATATGATAGACTATGATTTGATAAAAAATAACCCTAAAATTTTTATAGGTTATAGTGACATAACGGCTTTGCATACCACATTTTATCAAAGAACCGGTTTGATAACATTCCACGGACCTATGGTAGCAAGTTTTGCAAAAAAAAGATTGGACAAACTTAGCGAGGATTACATGATGAGAGCATTGATGAATCCAGAACCCTTGGGTGATATAATCAATCCTCCGGATATTCCCATAAGGGCATACAATGGTGGATGTGCCAAAGGGAAAATAGTTGGAGGCAACCTTTCCATCCTGGCAGATACCATGGGTACGCCCTATGAGATAGATACAAAGGACAAGATACTTTTCATAGAAGATGTGGGAGAAAGACCCTATAATATTGACAGAATGCTTCTCCAGCTTAAGCTTGGAGGAAAGTTCAGGGATGCTGCCGGTATAGTTATAGGAGATTGGGCAGATTGCGTGCCGGAGGAAAATGAAGAAAGCCTTACAATTGATGAAATCATTGAAGACATTGTAGTTCCATGCGGCAAGCCTATACTATCAGGTTATAAGATCGGTCACTGCTCACCTAATATAACCATACCTATAGGTGCACAAGGCTTTATTGACTGTGAAAATATGAAATTTTCAATTACCGAATCGGCAGTAGTATAGATAAACATATTGAGATTTAATTTATAGCTGATCTAGCAACTTATCAACAGCCTCGACCAAATCAGGGTCAAGGCTTTTTGCTTTTATCAGCTCTTCTTTTCCTTCATCGATATTACCTGTATCTATATAAAGTAAGCCCTTTAAATAATGGCCTCTGGCTTCATCAAGTTTTATTATTTCTTCACTATAGTCAAAGGCTTCATCATATTTGTTTTGAGAAGCAGTGGCTATTACTAAAGACCACAGAGTCCTCAATCTTATATAATCATCTTTTGGGGCAAGACTTAAAATTTCTTTGCCTAATGCATCAGCTTCTTTATATGAGCCTTTAGACATAAGTCTATCCAATTCTTCAATTTTAAGTACGGATAGATTTTGAGAATTATTGAATCCATAAACCAGTGAGGAAATTAGAATAACAAATGTAAGAATGATGAAAACAGATCTCTTCGACCTATGTGAGGATGTACCTCTTAATTTTACAATACCTGCTGCAAGGAACCCACCTAATAGGCCGCCCAGATGGGCAAAGTTGTCTATGCCTGATTGGCTAAAGCCATAGACAATGTTTATAAGTATTGTGATTATTATATTACGTCCAAAGTAGTCCCTAAAGAGCCTGGGATATTCAACAGCGAAATACAAGAGAGCTCCTAGAAGACCAAATATAGAGCCAGAAGCACCTACACCGGCATTGGGAGAAAACATGAAGCTTACTACATTGCCGAATACACCTGACAATAGATATATTATTAAAAATTTACCATTACCATACAATATTTCTGTAATGTTTCCTACCCAATACAAGGAATAGCAGTTGACAAGTAAGTGCATGATGCTTGCATGCAGGAATATGGGAGTGATAAAACGCCAATATTGACCTGACATTATATCTAGATTTACTTTGGCTCCAAATATATGTAATGCTTCATTAAAATTAATATTTTTTATTATGGAATAAACAGATACTATTATATATACTGCTACATTTATAACGATAAGCCAGGTAGTAAAGATTGCCTTGGGAGGTTTTTCATATATTGCATAATTTCTATTTTCCTCACTATATTCCATATCTTCCATAAATGTTTCCTCCAATACTTTTCTGTTATGATTTACTTTATATCATACTATTATAATAATCAATAGAAATTCAGCAATAATGATAAAACCCAGTTCTTTTTTGGTACTTAAGATATGGTGGAAATAAGGATTTTGTTATAGTAATATATACATGTAGAACTTGTATTGCAGTAAAAATAAAGTTTCGGGTATGTTAATTAGAATAAATAGGTAATAATAAATTGTATAAAGTTAAGGACAATAGAAGAAACGGAACAGAAAAATAGCAAAAATGCTTGATATGAACTTCCATTGTGTTATAATAAAGTGGTTAAAGTAGGATTATTGTGCCATAAATATAACTTAATATATAAGGAGGATACCGATGAGCTCTAAATTAGAGAAATTAGAAAACAATGTGGCTACGCTTGAAATTACAGTTTCAGCTGAGAAATTGGAAGAAGGAATAGCAAAGGCATATATAAAAAATGCTAAAAAGTTTAATCTACCGGGTTTTAGAAAGGGAAAAGCACCAAGAAAGCTTATTGAAAAATATTATGGTGAAGGAGTATTCTACGAGGATGCAATAAATGAAGTATGTCCTGAAGCTTATAATGAAGCAATAAAGGAGCATGATCTTCATCCGGTGGATAGACCATCAATTGATATAATCGATATCGAAAGCGGAAAAGGAATAGTATTTAAAGCAGAAGTGACTGTAAAGCCGGAAGTTCAATTGGGAGAATACAAGGGAATAGAAGTTGAGAAAAAAGAGTATAATGTTACAGATGAGGATGTAGCCAAGGAACTGGAAATTCTAAGAAACAAGAATGCAAGAATAATTGATGTTACTGACAGACCTGTTAAGATGGGAGATATAACAACTATAGACTTTAAAGGTTTTGTAGATGGTGAGCAGTTTGAAGGTGGCACAGCAGAGAACTATAAGCTTGAGATAGGTTCAGGGCAGTTCATACCAGGGTTTGAAGATCAATTAGTAGGGGCAACAATAGGAAATGAAGTTGATGTAAACGTGACCTTCCCTGAGGATTACAGAGCCGAGGAATTGGCAGGTAAACCAGCTGTTTTCAAGGTTACTGTAAAAGAAATCAAAGAAAAGGAATTATTGCCTTTAGATGACGAATTCGCAAAAGATACAAGTGAGTTTGATACTTTGGAAGAACTGAAAGAAGACATAAGAAAGAAAAAGACTGAAGAAGCTGAAAGACTAGCAAAGCATGAATATGAAAATAATGTGATTAAAAAGGTTGTTGAAAACGCTCAGGTAGATATTCCTGAAGTTATGATCGACAACCAGGTTGAAGCAATGCTTGATGATTTTGATTATCAACTAAGGTATCAAGGTTTAGATTTGGATACCTATATAAAATATATGAACATCAATTATGATGAATTGAAAGAAACCTATAAGGAAACTGCAAGGGACAGAGTTAAGACTCAACTTGTATTAGAAGCAGTTACTAAAGCAGAAAATATAGCAGTTACAGATGAAGAGCTGGAAGAGGAGATTAATAAGACTGCCAAGATGTACAATCAGGATGCTGAGAAATTTAGAAAATCATTAAAAGAAAGGGATATTGAATATATCAAAGAAGGATTGGAAGTACAGAAAACCATCGACTTCTTAGTGAAAAACAGTGTTGCTAAATAGCAACGAACATTGGTTAAGGAGGGTTTTTCATGAGTTTGGTTCCTATAGTAGTAGAACAGACCAATAGAGGAGAACGATCCTATGATATCTATTCAAGGCTGTTAAAGGACAGGATAGTTTTTTTAGGAGATGAGATAAACGATGTAACCGCATCTTTGGTTGTAGCACAATTATTATTTTTGGAAGCAGAAGATCCTGATAAGGATATTAATCTTTATATTAACAGCCCTGGCGGATCAATAACTGCAGGTATGGCAATATTTGATACAATGCAGTTTATAAAGCCTGATGTTTCAACAATATGCATAGGTATGGCCGCAAGCATGGGAGCATTCCTTTTAGCAGCAGGGGCTAAAGGTAAAAGATTTGCATTGCCAAACAGTGAAATAATGATACATCAGCCACTAGGTGGAGCAAGAGGTCAAGCTACTGATGTTATCATTCATGCTGAAAGACTTATAAGAACGAAAAAGACCTTGAACAGGATATTAAGTGAAAAAACCGGACAGCCCTTGGAAAAAATTGAGAGAGATGTGGAGAGAGATTACTTCATGTCATCAGAGGAGGCTAAGGCTTACGGTATAATTGACGATATTCTAATAAAGAGAAAGTAAGAGAGGTGTATATATGGCCAAATTTGAGGATAAGAAGCAACTCAAATGCTCCTTTTGCGGCAAGAATCAGGATCAGGTCAGAAGACTTATTGCAGGACCGGGAGTTTATATTTGTGATGAATGTATAGAGCTTTGCCAGGAAATTATAGATGAGGAATTTGAGGATGAAGTTGATCTTGAGGTTAAGGATGTGCCAAAACCAAAAGATATAAAGGAGTTCCTGGATAAGTATGTAATTGGCCAGGATGAAGCAAAAAAATCATTGGCTGTAGCAGTATATAATCATTATAAGAGGATAAACTCCGATAATAAATATGATGATGTAGAATTACAAAAAAGCAATATTGTACTGATTGGACCTACAGGTTCCGGCAAGACTCTATTAGCTCAGACTTTGGCCAAAATGCTTAATGTGCCTTTTGCCATTGCTGATGCCACTTCTCTTACAGAAGCCGGATATGTGGGCGAAGATGTAGAAAATATATTGCTTAAGCTCATTCAGAATGCAGATTACGATATTGAAAGAGCCGAAAAGGGTATTGTGTATATTGATGAAATAGATAAAATTGCCAGAAAGTCTGAGAATCCTTCCATTACAAGGGATGTATCCGGTGAAGGCGTTCAACAGGCCCTATTAAAGATATTAGAAGGTACTGTGGCCAGTGTACCACCCCAAGGTGGCAGAAAACATCCTCACCAGGAGTTTATACAGATAGATACTACAAACATTTTGTTTATTTGTGGTGGAGCCTTTGATGGATTAGACAAGATAATTATGAACAGAACAGGTAAGAAATCCATGGGCTTTGTGGCTGATATTCAAGCAAAAGAAAATAAAGATGTGGGAGAGGTACTTAAGAACGTTCTACCGGAAGATTTGTTGAAGTTTGGTCTTATACCGGAGTTCGTAGGCAGGCTTCCAATAATAGTTACATTGAACTCCCTTGATAAGGAAGCATTGATACAGATATTGAAGGAACCGAAGAATGCTTTGGTAAAACAGTACAAAAAGCTATTTGAGATGGATAATGTAGATTTGGAATTTGAGGACGAAGCATTAGAGGAAATAGCAAAACTTGCACTGGAAAGAAAAACAGGAGCCAGAGGACTCAGGGCTATATTGGAAGACATCATGCGGGATGTTATGTATGATATACCTTCAAGGGAAGATGTCGATAAATGCATTATATCCAAAAAAACAGTCCTGGAACACGAACAGCCTCAAATAGTATATCTGGAACCTGGAACCAAAAAGACTCCAAAAAAGCAAAATAAAAGAAGCGGCAAACCCAAAAGAGAAACAGCTTCATAAATAATGAAAGTATAAAACCATCGAGGTATTAAAACTCGGTGGTTTTTTTGAATGAAATTTTTAGCAGTGCAAAATCTACAGGATAAAAAGAAACATAGAATCCAATAATATTAATGACAGCTAATCAATTGTGAGGGAGGCAAAAATATGTCTCAAGTTTTATTTTTTGTACAGTTATTCTTTCTCGTGGTAATGGGTTTATATTTTTTAAACATGCTCAAAGGACAGCAGGGAAGCAAAATTGTAGTGGAGAAAGAATCAAAAAAAGAGTTGGAAAAATTGCAAAAGATGAGGGAAATTAAGCTCACCAAGCCTCTTTCAGAACTTACCAGACCCTCGAGCTTTGATGACATTGTGGGTCAGGAAAATGGTATAAAATCCTTGAAGGCTGCCTTATGCAGTCCAAATCCACAGCATGTGATAATATATGGTCCTCCTGGCGTAGGAAAAACAGCAGCAGCCAGACTTGTTCTTGAAGAAGCCAAAAGAACAAGAAACAGCCCGTTCAGAATGGATGCCAAGTTTGTAGAAATAGATGCTACAACTGTTAGGTTTGATGAAAGGGGAATAGCAGATCCATTGATTGGCTCTGTGCACGATCCCATATATCAGGGAGCAGGAGCCATGGGGCAGGCAGGTATACCGCAGCCAAAGCCTGGTGCTGTAACGAAAGCCCATGGAGGAGTTCTTTTCATAGATGAGATAGGAGAACTCCATCCTATTCAAATGAATAAGCTGCTGAAGGTTTTAGAAGATAGAAAAGTGTTTCTGGAAAGCGCATATTACAATTCCGAAGACCCTAACATACCCTTTCATATACATGATATATTTCAAAACGGATTGCCTGCGGACTTCAGGCTAATAGGTGCCACAACCAGAGGTCCTGAGTCAATACCACCGGCACTAAGATCCAGATGTCTTGAAATTTACTTTAAGGCATTGAGCCCTGATGAAGTAAAAAAAGTATGTGAGAATGCTTTGAAAAAAATATCCTTTGATATGGAAGATGGTGTACTTGATGTCATAGCAAAATACGCAACTAACGGTAGAGAAGCTGTAAATATCATACAAACCGCAGTAGGCATAAACATAAATGAGGGAAGAAACAAGATTCTTGTATCAGATATAGAATGGGTTATCAATAGCGGTCAATATGATCCACGTCCGGAAAAAAAGATTTGTCAGGAACCTCAGGTGGGATATGTAAATGGATTGGCTGTATATGGTCCAAACATGGGAACTATACTGGAGATAGAAGCATCAGTTTCCCCTGCCGATAAAGGCAAGGGCAAACTTACGGTTACAGGGATAGTGGATGAAGAAGAAGTAGGCTCCAATGACGGTAAAAAGATAAAAAGAAAAAGCATGGCAAAATCCTCTGTGGAGAATGTGCTGACAGTTATGAAAAAATACTTGGATGTGAATCCATCAGATTATGATATTCATCTGAATTTCCCCGGAGGAGTGCCTGTAGACGGACCTTCAGCAGGTATAGCTATTGCAGTGGCAGTATATTCAGCCATAACTGATACCCCTGTGGACAATAACATAGCAATGACCGGTGAGATATCAATAAGAGGAAAGGTAATGCCTGTAGGAGGCATAGTGGCAAAGGTGGAAGCTGCAAAGGCTGCAGGTGGAAAAAAAGTTATAATACCCAAGGACAATTACCAAGATATATTGAATAATATAGGAATAGAGATAATACCTGTAGAGGATATAAAGCAAGTAATAGAAGTAGCCCTAAAGAACGGCAAGCAAAGGATCAAGCCTCTTACTGCCATACCGGATACCGGTTTGTTAGCAGCTAATGGCGTAAAACCAATGCAAAACAATGCCAATATTACTTCGATACAGTGAATTATCAGGGTACATTGGAGAAAGAGAAATGGTCCTTGGGAGAGTGTGAGGCCCCATTGCTTTTCGAGGTAGTGTGGGGTCTCCTTCTTTTGAATCATATTTGCTTATGGCTCAAAAAATGGTTGCTTTAAACAATTTATAAATATATAATATACTAGACATGGGGGAAGAAAATTATTACAACATAATCATTATACAGGAGTGATCGTAATGTCGAGCAACGTTAAAAGACTGCCTCTCCTTCCTCTAAGAGGGCTGAGCATATTCCCATATATGGTTCTTCACTTTGATGTAGGCAGAGAAAAATCTATAAAGGCATTGGAAGAAGCCATGATAAATGATCAGCTTATATTCCTTGTAACACAGACGGATGCAAATACGGATTTGCCTGAAGAAGATGATTTTTACAGGGTAGGAACTATATCAAAGGTAAAACAACTTTTGAAACTTCCTGGAGATACCATCAGAGTTTTGGTGGAAGGGATATCCAGAGCAGAAATACAGTCCATAGTATCCGATGACCCATTTTTCCTTGCAGATGTAGTTGAGTATAGCAATGACATAGATGAAGAAGATCCGGAAATTCAGGCATTGAAGAGAAGCGTTACTGACGCTTTTGAAGAATATGTTAAGCTGAATCCCAAAATTCCACCAGAAATACTCGTAACAATTTCTACAGTGGAAGATGCCGATAGGCTTGCTGATATCATAGCATCTAATATGACTATAAAAATAGAAGAAAAGCAAAACATACTTGCGAAGTTTGATGTGAGAGACAGGCTGGAGAGCCTTTATGCTGTAATAGTAAAGGAACTTGATATTCTTGAACTGGAGAGAAAAATCAATAACAGAGTAAGGAAGCAGATAGACAAGACACAGAAGGAATATTATTTGAGGGAACAATTAAAGGCCATCCAGAAGGAATTGGGAGATAAAGACGGTTTTGAAGAAGAGATAGAAGAATACAAGGATAAAATGTCAAAGATGGAGCTGCCCGAAGAGGTAGTCAACAAGGTTGAAAAGGAAATAGACAGGCTTAGCAAGATGTCACCGGGTTCACCGGAGTCTGGAGTAATTCGTACTTATCTGGACTGGATTTTTGACTTGCCTTGGAATAATGAGACAGAAGATAATCTTGACATAAAAAATGCAAGAAAAGTTCTTGATGAAGATCATTATGGAATGAAAAAAGTGAAGGAAAGGGTATTGGAATACCTGGCTATAAGGCGACTTTCAAACAATATGAAAGGGCCCATACTATGCCTTGTAGGACCTCCGGGGGTTGGGAAGACTTCAATAGCCAAATCCATTGCCCGAGCCATGGGAAGAAAGTTTGTAAGGATGTCTCTTGGTGGTGTGCGAGATGAAGCAGAAATCAGAGGACACAGAAGAACCTATATAGGAGCTATACCTGGAAGAATTATATACTATATGAAACAAGCAGGTACTAAAAATCCTCTATTCTTGTTGGATGAGATAGACAAGATGAGCAGTGATTTCAGAGGAGATCCGGCTTCTGCTTTATTGGAGGTATTAGATGCAGAGCAGAATAAGGATTTCAGGGATCACTATCTTGAACTGCCCTTTGATTTATCAAAGGTAATGTTTATAACGACGGCAAACACCACAGAAACCATACCGGCGCCGTTGTTGGACAGGATGGAGATAATACAGTTATCCGGTTATACAGAGGAAGAAAAGCTGAATATAGCAAGCAAATACCTTTTGCCCAAGCAGATTAAGGAACATTCATTGAAGCCTGAAAATATATCAATGTCTGAAGCAGCCATAAGAGATGTAATAAACAAATATACCAGAGAATCCGGTGTAAGAAACCTGGAGAGAGAACTGGCAAAGATTATAAGAAAAGCTGCTACAGAGATAGTTGAAAAGAATAAGAAGACAGTAAGAATCACCCCGGCAAATCTTAAAAAGTTCCTGGGAATACCAAGATACAGATACGATGTGGCCAACTTGAAAAATGAAGTTGGAGTTGTGACAGGACTTGCATGGACGCCTGTAGGTGGTGATACGCTGTTTATCGAAGTCACCACCATGCCCGGCACAGGAAAGCTGGAGCTTACAGGACATTTGGGAGATGTGATGAAAGAATCTGCAAAAGCAGGTCTTAGCTATATTCGCTCTAGGACAGATAAACTTGGCATAGATAAGGACTTTAGCAAAAATCTTGATATACATGTCCATGTGCCGGAAGGTGCAATACCCAAGGATGGACCTTCTGCCGGAATAACCATGGCTACAGCTTTGGTATCTGCCTTGACCAACATACCTGCTAGGAAGGATGTGGCCATGACAGGAGAAATCACATTGAGGGGCAGAGTCCTAGCTATAGGTGGCTTAAAAGAAAAGGCTTTGGCAGCTAACAGAGCAGGAATAAAGAAGGTCATTATTCCAAGAGAAAATGAGAAGGATTTGGAGGAAATCCCCGCTAATGTAAAGAAAGCCTTGGAATTCATATTGGTTGACAATATGGATGAAGTGCTGGATCAGGCTCTGTACAGAGGTGAGGAAAATGATAATTAAGGATTGTAGATTTCTCATCAGTGCTGTATCAAGCAGCCAATACCCGGAAGGGAACCTGCCGGAGATAGCTTTCGCCGGCAGGTCCAATGTGGGTAAATCATCCTTGATTAACTCCCTTTTAAATCGCAAAAAGCTTGTAAAAGTCAGTTCAAATCCGGGAAAGACCAGAACCATCAACTTTTTTATGATTAACGAAGAATTGGTTTTAGTTGATCTTCCCGGCTACGGATATGCGGCAGTTTCAAAAGCTGAAAAGCTTAAATGGGCTTCCATGATAGAAGAATACCTTATAAAAAGGGAAAACCTGAAATCTGTTGTGCTTTTGGTAGACATACGGCATAAGCCTACATCAGATGATAAGATGATGTATGATTTCATAAAGCATTACAGAGGAAGAGCAGTAATCGTAGCGACAAAGAGAGATAAAATAAGTAATAATGCTGTATTTAAAAATATAAAGATAATTAAAGAGACTCTAGGAACTGATGAAAGAGATATAATAATACCCTATTCTTCAGAAACCCATAGTGGAAAAGAGGAACTCTGGGAAGAAATAGTGAGGTCCATACAACAATCATAGTGTATTTTTCAATTATTAAGGAGGGGGACTCTTGGATGTAACCCGTTATTTAGTATATATTTTTGTATTTTTGATAGTAAACACACCCATTTATCTTCAGCTATACAGAGTTTTTCTCAAGGATAAGAATCCCTTTGCAATCATAAGCCTTACTGCTCTATACTGGTTTGGAGCCATTTTTACAGAGAACTTCATACCGTTTATTGCAGTATCACTGCTTCTGTATTTCTATCATCTCATCAGAGATGAAGATGAGAGCTATATGAGAGATATTAATGTTTGGAAGTTTGATGCAAGCAGCATACTGAATGTAACAGTTATGACATTGATTGTAAAGACGCTCCTTACAGTAGTAAATGCCATATATATCAGCATCCTGAGTCACTTTATAAATGGTGAGGTTCAACCTCAGGAAGTAGTTACTGATTTTTATGAATCCGGTTTTTTGATAAGGTTTATTTTGTTTTTTGTTATTGTAATATTTGCACCTTTTGTAGAAGAGTATGTCTTTAGATATTTTTTATATGATAAGGTTTTTCTGCCCAGAATGCCTAGAGGATTTGCAGCAGCTTTATCAGCGGCTATATTTACCATAGCGCATTATAATTTGAGCGGAATACCCACTTTTTTTGGATTGGCATTGTTTTGCATACGAATGTATGAGAAGAAAGGATATTTCGCTGCAGTGACGGCACATATGGCATTCAATCTCAGCACCATAATATTGCTTATATTTGCAGGATTATAACGAGGCCAAGATATCCCCATCTTTGTAGATTCAAATATTCAATTTCACTTTTGACGAAGTAGATCCAACGATTGTTAAATTTACTAGGCAATAGTCGATGAGGGTGAAATAGAAGAAAGGATAGATAAAAGGACAGGTAGCTTAAAGCAAAAGATACCTGTCCAATCTATATCCTGGGCATTATTATGGAATACCTTTTCCTCCACTATTGGTTCACTTCCTTTCTTTTTTCAGAACGGGCAATAAGACAAAATATAACAGAGAAGACTGCATATACGATTATGAGGGATATGCTTATTTCTTTCCATACAATTCTGTGAGAAATGGAAAGTATGGCTGTGTTAATTATTATAAGGGTTATATTCCGGAGTTTTTTATTTGGTCTATATAGTGAATCTGTTATGGAAATGGCTATAGCAATCATAAGCAATTGAATTATTGATGCTAAGTTAGCCTTTGTCATATATATAATCTGTATTCCCATAATTAGCAGAAGCAATAAATACATAATATATTTGTTCATATGGATCACCTATTATAAATCATTATAAAGCCGACATAATCTCTTAGTTCGGTTATTACTCCCATATATTCAATATTTATACTCCCATTCCTGCTTCAATTTGGTTAATGATACCATTATTTTATAATTGCTTTTTCCTCATATTCAATAGATGTATTTTCGTAATATGTAAAGCAAATTCTTTTTTCAATTTTATTCCCCTTTTTTTAGATTTTGATAGTTGCTACTATAAGTAAATCCGTAAAATTAGAATTTTTATTTCATAATTCACAGATATATCTTCCATTCTTATTTTTGCTATATATACCTAGTCAAACATATCTATGAAACTATATGCTTATTATTTATATTAACTTTGCAGATTCAATATTGATTTATTGTCAATTAACCCGTGTTATATATAAAAATATACTAAAGGTCATATAAGCATATTTAGAGGAAAGGGACAAGGCAAATTTAAGCAATACCCTGTCCCATGTGTTTAATTATTTGGCATCAGTATTTTTATATTCTTTTAGTGATTTTGCAATAATCAATATTGCTAAAGAGTATGCAACAAATCGTATAATATAATCAGCGAACATAAGAATGTCTGCTCGGCGTAAAGAGAAAGGACCTATGATCATATAAGGTATTAAAGAGATTGCAACAGCACTAATAATATCTATAATCAGTTTTTTCATATTTTAAAGCCCCATTTTCTATTACCATGTAAATCGTTTGGCAACATCTGCTATAGCATACCAGTTGCTTGCATTACTAAGCTCAAAGTTTATGGTTGCCGAGTCACCTATGCCAATCTTAACGCCGCCGCTAACAGTTGTAGTTCCGTGCTCATAGAAATCGCCATCAATTGAATAATAGATTGTATTTGCATTTTCAAGATTTGTATAAACACTTCCGCCAAAAGCATAGCTACGGCCTTGATAACTTCTGCTCATATCAACGTTCAGTATTTCTATAATTCCGTGAAAGGAACCTCCTTCGCTTGTTCTGCAATAAAATCTCATTGAAGGTTTATATTCTGAAGTTACTGTAAATTGATTTGTAATGGTTCTATAAGTATCGGCCATTATCTTTATTGGATATCCGTCTTTTGACATAATAGTTGTTATAGGACTTCCTATGATTTTTTGAGCTTCAGCAATAGAAATATTTTTATCAATTGCCAGTTGTTTTACAATTTCATCATATGTCATTACATCACTTATTACTGTATCAGTGGAAAGATTATTAATATTTATTGTCTGAGGATTTAAAACTTTGTTAGAAGCATAAGTTGGAGCTATACTGAACATAAAAGTAAAGGCAATTATAAGAGTAATTATAAAAATAAATTTTTTCATTTTTTCATCCTCCTATATATTATTTTCATAAGTTTCATAGCTTTTATCATATCAGAAAACCAACGGACTCACCCCCTTCCATAAAAGTAGTCTTCTTCAGCTTAATAATATACTTCGCTGCTAATTACGGTTTGGGTTTCCCAGTCGCTGCCACTATAGGCAGCAATGTTTAATTCATTTGTATTCTACTTATATAACGAAATGAAGAAAGTATTTTGGGACACTTATTTTACGCTATTTATTAAATATATAAACTTAATACAATTTTACCACATTTTTCTCCTAAATTGCTTGTATTCAAATATTAAATGTTCAAAATGTAAAATAATATAATTTTATGATAAGAATGATGAGGTGGGAATGACAGATATTGAAAATGCTGTATAATAAATAGAAGAGACAGATACCGTTAACCAACCAGACCTGTTCCAAAGGCTTTAAGGATATTTCTCATTTTGCCCATTATGTTTAAGCCATTATCCATAAGGAGTATTCATTATTTCACTTTCCATGCCTTTTTAACTTCATTCCATTATTATTATATCTTCATATTCGATATGTGAATTTTGTTATAGTCTTAAGTAGTGGTGTAAATTTCATGGAATATACTTGACAAAAGTAACCATGATATGATTTCTACTTTATTAAGAAAACCAAATCAATAAAGTAAGGAGGTCATACCATGGTTACTAATAATAGAATGGCACCTTTAGAACAACTTAGCAAGTATGTTGTTGAAAGAGATAAGGATTTTTTGAAAGAAGCATTAACATTACTTATTAATGCCTTAATGGATGCAGAAGTTACCTCTATAATTGGTACTGAAAAATATGAACGAAACGGAAATCGTAATAATTATCGAAATGGATATGGCCAAAGAGAATGGGATACTCGTGTTGGTGCATTACAGTTAAGCATTCCCAATTTAAGGCATGAAAGTTATTTTTCGAGTCTTTTGGAGCCAAGAAAAATGTCAGAAAAGCTTTGTAAAATGTTGTCTAAGAGGCTTACATTCATGGAGTAAGTACCAGAAAAGTGGACGAGTTGGTAGAAGCTCTTGAGTTGTATGCATATTCCCAAATCGCCAAACAGTTATTCGACTTGTAGGAGCAATGCTTATAGAACATGATGACGAATGGAAAGTAAGATGGCGTTATTTCAGTTTAGAATCTATGGCAAAGCTAATACCAAAAAAAGAGTTTACATTGACATCGGTTGCTTTATTACATAAATAATGGAAGAAAATAATAAAGTAGAAATCAATTTACACAACTTGACAAGACACTATCGACTTGAAAGACTACTATTTACTACAGTGACAATAAATAATCATAACAACATGTAAGTATTATATTATAAATGCATTAGGATTAAATTAACCATGTATCATATTCATCATTAAAAACACAGTAAATATTGGACAAATTAAAAACCATATAAGCATGTTGAGAGGGAAAGGGACAAGGCAAATTCAAGCAATGCCCTGTCCCATGTGTTTAATTATTTCGAATTAGTGTTTTTATAATTTTAAGTTGATTTTGTAATAAGCAAAATTACTTAAGGGCATGAAAACAAGTCATATAGTATAGTCAGTGAGCCAAAAAAGTCTACAAGGCATAGAGAGAAATGATTTTTGTCATATAAGATATTTAAGAGTTTTTAAAATAATGTTATTATTAATATCCATGTTTATCACAATATGTTATATAGGCACCCATTACTCTTCCACAGCAACAAAAATAGAATCCATTTTCACAGCCACAATCTTTTACATCATCAGGGGATTTATAGCATCTTCTATGGCTTGTACCATCATGACATGTGTGGGGGATGTACATCAAATCATTATTTGTATTAGTTAAAAATTTATATTCACTCAATGTTTCAAATAGGCTAATATTGTTTTTTTTCATCATTATAGGGGAATTGATGTTTGCTACATAAATAATAATCAGTATTCATTTTCTTACCACAGCAGCAATAATTAGTTATAACTTTACAGCCGCAACTTTTTGTATATGTTGCTACATCGCAGTTCCTATGGTCAGAAGTTCCATGACACGGATGGCTAGAGTTGGCATAAGCATTACTAGCTGATATATCTTTTGATCTTTGAGCATCAAAATACTTTTCTGTTTCGTGAAGTTCTTCAAGAAGCTTATCAAAATCATTTAAGATGCTAGTATTATTGTGGTCAATTAATGCATAAGCATCTATAGTAGAAACAAATACAAAAGTGAATATTAATAAAAGATAAACTATTTTTTTCACTGATTTCATGATAATTTACCTCCTTATTAAACATTGTTCTTTGTATTAATATTAATTATATCAATCTTTGTTATATCTTGATTTATTTAATTTTTATATCTAAACCAATGGACTCACCCCTCTCCATAAAAGCAGCCTTCGGCAGCATTAATAATCTACTTCGCTGCTTATTACGGTTTGGGTTTCTGAGTCGCTGCCGCTATAGGCAGTGACATCTGCAACTACTCGATATGAATATCCCTTTGGGACTGTCGTTGATTTGGAGAGTGTAAGCCTATAGCTGCTGCTTGACTGATACCAGCTGTTTATGACTACCCAATCTCCATTTTTATATTGCTGCAATTCTGCTTCAATAGATACTTTTGTGACTATGCCGCTGTATCCCTCTACATAGCATTTAACCTGAGCCTGTCCTGTTGAAGTAATATTTAATTTGCTTTGAGACTCATAAATATAAACCATTTGAGGCGTTATGATGATATTGCCCTGATGAGGGTGATCATTGCGACCTGCATCTGCATAGGCAATGCCGGAAGAACATAAGAGCAAAGCTGTACACAGGATTACTGTTATTAATTTTTTTAAGTACATATAAATACCTCCTTCATTTGTCTTCTACTTATATAACGAAATGAAGGAGGGGTTTTGGGACACTTGTTAAAAAAATTTTTTGATTTATTATTTTACACTTTCCGCCATTTTTATTAGTTCATCTTTTTCTATGGCGTCAGATGAAAGATTAAAAAGATATTCGTCTTTAAACCACATGATGCCATTTCTTCCTTTGTTTGATACATAATAGGCTTCATAGCCTTTTATCCACATCTTTTCCATGGTGGTTCCCTCTGTATCTATGATTATTTTATCGTTTGTAATATATATCTGTTTAAATATTATTTCTTGTCCTTCCTTATTGCTATAAATAATATGAATATCAGTGAAGTAATCCTCAACGCTTGTTTTCTTAAAGCCTTCGGGTATATATTCCGGCTCTGCCGGTACCATAGTTATATCCTCCGGCTGTTTATCATGCTGGAATGAGAAGGAGGTCAGTTTTTGATATATTTCTATGATGACGTTGAAGAACTTCGTTCTCAATGCTTCCACGCTGGCTATGGTTGTTAAGGTTACAAGGCATATGAGGAGTATTATGATTGCAATGCGCCTTGTTTTATAGATAAGTCCCCTTACAAGAAAATTGCTCTTCTCCATTGCTATAAGGTTCTTCATCCTGCGGTCAAAGCTTTTAGAGAAGGTATGTCCGATTTCTTCCTCAGGGGGTATCTGTTCAAGCTGAAGTTTCTCTGCTTTTGGTACCAATTCATAAAGCATGGCATCTGTTATTTCAATATTATTCATGCATATCTATCCTCATTTCTTCCAGAATATTAGCAAGCTTTTTCTTACCTCTGGTTATGCGTTTTCGCACATTTTCCTCTGATATGGACAGTATCTTTGCAATTTCTTTGTCCGTATATCCGTGGCTATATTTGAGCTTTATCACAGTAGAATAGTTTATAGGGAGCATTGCAATAGCCTCAGCAATTGAACTATTGCCAATCTCTTCAAGGCTTTTGTCTCCTTCTGCAGCCATCTCACCTATACCTGATATGACTTCATCAAATGGGATGGCATATTGCCTTTTTCTTTTCCTGTATATATCTATCGCCATCCTTTCAACTATTATAACGACGAAGCCTTTGGTTTTGGGACACTTGATATCATTTATTTTATCTAAATTTTCTATAATTCTTAAAAATGCCTGATGAACAGCATCCTCTGCCAAATGCTCATCCTTTAATATGCTGTTTGCCACATAAAACATTGTTTGCCTGTAATTCATATAAATCTGCTCAAATTTGGACTTATCTTCAGAGTTTTCAATAATTGACAGATATATATAAAGCATAATAAAACCCCTTCAGCCTCAATATTTATTAAATATATAAACTTAATACAATTTTACCACATTTTTCTTTTAAGTTGTTTATATTTGGACATTAAATGTTCAAAATGTAAAATAATATAATTTCATGACAAGAATGATGAAGTAGAATGACAGATATTGAAAAGGCTGTATAATAAATAGAAGGGACAGGTACCGTTAACAAATCGTACCTGTCCCAAAGGTTGTAAGGGTACTTCTTATTTCTTAAGCCATTATTGATAAGGAGGATTTATTATTCCATTTTTTATGACTTCTTAACTTTATTCCATCATTATTATATCTTCATATTCTATAGGTGAGTTTTCATAGTTAGTAAATGTATTTATTTTTTTTTCGTAATTCTCCTTTTTTGGCCCATCCGTAATAACGTAGTATTCTCTTAGTTGAAACAATTTCCATTCATTTTCTTCTTTTTTTAAAATGTACATTTTATATAAGCTGTTGTTGCTATTATCAATGGGTAGCTTAAGAAAAAACGCTTTTGCTGCTGTCCTCTGAGCCTGTATAGACTTTAGATATCTGATACTTTATGGGTTTTTCTATTGATAATGCAAATAATCCGTTGTTGTTTTTTATATTATCTATTTTTTCCAAATATGATTCACTGAAGTATGAGTGGAGTATTTGCTTGACTTCTTCTTTATACTTATCAAATTCTAAATCCTTGAGCTGCACTAACACCAAGTTCTTTTCATTTTCAATTACTGTTTGGTGATTCTTTCATTTTCCGCCATAGATGTTTCATCTTTAGAACAAGCCAATATGAGCAAAGCCAGCGATATCATCAATAAATCATAATTATTATCTTTGCAAAAGAAGCAAATCCTTTTTTCAATTTTATTCCCCTTTTTTAGATTCAATCATTAGCTTTACTATTAAAAGTAGCAGATGAAATATAAATAATATTGATATTATTCAGGAATATGTCTTACAAGGTCATAAGACTTCTTTCCATTAATAATTAGTTCTATATAAAGAGTATCTTTCATCTTTTCATCAATTTTATTTTCTTTAATGTTAAGTTTATTAGGATGCTTCATCAGTGTACCTATATATTTTCATTAATAGAAACTATTACATCATCAACAGTGGTTTGCCATCTTGAATACTTAGGACCACAAGAAAATAACAATAACATCATTATTGTTGTTATAATTGCTACTATAAGTAAATCTACAAAACTAGAATTTTTGTTATCATAATACACAGATATATCCTCTATTCTTATTTTTGCTATATATATCTAAACAATCATATCTATGAAACTATGTGTCAATTTTCATATTAACTTTACGGAGTCAATATTGTTTTTTTTGCTAATTAACCCGTGTCATATTCATTACTTTGAATAAGAATATAGTAAATATTGGACAAACTAAAAGCCACATAAGCATATTGAGAGAAAATAATTTATTTATCGGTAATAATCCAGGCAATACCCAATACAGCGATAATTTATTGAGACAAAATAAATAAGCAATAATCATAATCCCTGCTATAATTGCTTTTATAATCAGTAATATATAGCGATTATTAATTATATTGATTTTGAAAGATAACCTATTGATAATATTAGATACTACAACCCCAATCAGTATGATATTTGCAACAATAAATAAGCCCATAAAACTTGAAATCATTATGTTTTTACTCCTTTCAAAATGATATAGAGTTTTATATATTGATAGCTTTTACACACGAAGTTAAATTTGATGTTATAAAGAATTCTATAATTCTGCAATAATGATTCAAATTCAATGCAAAAGGTATACTTCTTTTTATTATAACATATGAAGAAAAATTTACCATTAATTAAGATAATGCAGGTATAATATGAAAGTTAACATTCAGTGGGAAATGCATTCCCCACTGAATGTTAACTAATAGCAATTTACATCATGAACTGTTATATTAATCAAACTTCCAACCAGGTGGGTTACTACTAGTAGTATAAATTTCATCAACTTCTATTACTGTTCTATTAAGTGGATCTAAGTACCAGTCAATAATATTAGATGGGTAGTAATATCCACTAATACTGTTATAGTATGGTATCCAATAGATTTCTGATCCACACAAACATTCATTATGCTGAGTGTTGTGATATTTGCCATTATAAAGTGTTCTCACAATATATTTATGACCAGGATCAGTTAAAGGTGTATGATTACTTCCGCTTATGGGGCAATAAACATCGTACATAGGTGATATATTCTTTTTACTAATATTATCTGCATATAATAGGTTGATGCCGGTTATAAGAGAAATGCAAATGATAGATATTAACAGCACTGCTATTCTCTTTTTACTCATTTTTTATCCTCCTATATATTGTTTTATAAGTTTCATAGTTGTTATCATATTAGAAAACCAACGGACTCACCCCTTTCCATAAAAGCAGCTTTCTTCAAAGTTAATAATATACCTTGCTGCTTATTACGGTTTTGGTTTCCGAGTCGCTACCGCTATAGGCAGTAACATCTGCAACTACTCGATATGAATATCCTTTTGGAACTGTCATTAATTTGGAGAGTGTAAGCTTATAGCTGCTGCTTGACTGATACCAGCTGTTTATGACTACCCAATCTCCATTCTTATATTGCTGCAATTCTGCTTCGATTGATACTTTGGTGACTGTGCCACTGTATCCTTCTATATAACATTTAACTTGAGCCTGCCCTGTTGCAGTAATACTTAAGTTGCTGTTTGCTTTGTTAATGTAAAACATTTGAGGTGTTATGATGATTTTGCCCTGATGAGGGTGATCATTGTGACCTGCATCTGCATAGGCAATGCCGGAAGAACATAAGAGCAAAGCTGTACACAGGATTAGTGATATTAATTTTTTTGAGTACATATAAACACCTACTTCATTTGTCTTCTATTTATATAACGAAATGAAGGAGGCGTTTTGGTACACTTGTATTAAAATTTTTTAATTTTTTATTTAACACTTTCCGCCATTTTTATTATTTCATCTTTTTCTATGGCAGCAGATGAAAGGTCGAAAAGATATTGAGCATCAAACCACATCAGTCTGTTTGTTCCTTTGTTTGATACATAATAGGCCTCACAGCCTTTTATCCACATCTTTTCCATGGTGGTTCCTTCTGTATCTATGATTATTTTATCGTTTGTAATATATATCTGTTTAAATATTATTTCTTGTCCTTCTTTATTGCTATAAATAATATGAATATCCGTGAAGTAATCCTCAACGCTTGTTTTCTTAAAGCCTTCAGGTATATATTCCGGCTCTGCCGGTTCCATGGTTATATCTCCCGGCTGTTTATCATGCTGGAATGAGAAGGAGGTCAGTTCTTGATATATTTCTATGATTACATTGAAGAACTTTGTTCTCAATGCTTCCACGCTGGCTATGGTTGTTAAGGTTACAAGGGATATAAGTAATATTATGATAGCTATGCGTCTTGTTTTATTGATAAGTCCTCTTACAAGAAAATTACTCCTTTCCATCGCTATGAGGATCTTCATCTTGCGTTCAAATTTTTTGGTGAAGGTATGTCCGATTTCTTGCTCAGGGGGTATCTGTTCAAGCTGAAGTTTCTCTGCTTTTGGTACCAATTCATAAAGCATGGCATCTGTTATTTCAATATTATTCATGCATATCTATCCTCATTTCTTCCAGAATATTAGCAAGCTTTTTCTTACCTCTGGTTATGCGTTTTCGCACATTTTCCTCTGATATGGACAGTATCTTTGCAATTTCTTTGTCCGTATATCCGTGGCTATATTTGAGCTTTATCACAGTAGAATAGTTTATAGGGAGCATTGCAATAGCCTCAGCAATTGAACTATTGCCAATCTCTTCAAGGCTTTTGTCTCCTTCTGCAGCCATCTCACCTATACCTGATATGACTTCATCAAATGGGATGGCATATTGCCTTTTTCTTTTCCTGTATATATCTATCGCCATCCTTTCAACTATTATAACGACGAAGCCTTTGGTTTTGGGACACTTGATATCATTTATTTTATCTAAATTTTCTATAATTCTTAAAAATGCCTGATGAACAGCATCCTCTGCCAAATGCTCATCCTTTAATATGCTGTTTGCCACATAAAACATTGTTTGCCTGTAATTCATATAAATCTGCTCAAATTTGGACTTATCTTCAGAGTTTTCAATAATTGACAGATATATATAAAGCATAATAAAACCCCTTCAGCCTCAATATTTATTAAATATATAAACTTAATACAATTTTACCACATTTTTCTTTTAAGGTGCTTATATTCAGATGTTAAATATTCCAAAGATAGAATAATATGATGAGAAGGGGGATGAAGCGAAAATGGGATATAATATTTTAAAATATATGTCTTATAAGCTTTACTTCATTGTAGGCAATTGCCGTAGCAATGCTTTGTATATCATTGGGGAGTATACTTTACAATGTCATAAGCCTTCTTTCCGTTTATGATCAGCTCCATATAGAGAGTATCCTTTAGCTTTTCAAAAATTTCATTTTCTTCAATGCTCAGCTTATTGGGATGCTTCATCAGTGTACCTAAAGTTACATTATATCCTTGTCCCGGTTTCAATACTTCCTTAGAGGAATCTAAATCCCCTGCAGTTGTATCACCCCAGATAATAGAGGATGTCATTTCATTAGGTATGTAGAATTTGAAACCTACTTGAACATCTTCTGTTGTAATGTTTTTTAAATAGACATTGTATAATAAATTACAGAAGTCATTATCAATTACTTTCTGGTTCATGTGAGTTTTATTAAAAATTACTTGGCTTTCTCTTATTTCTACTGATAGATATTGCTTGTAATCTATCTCTGACTTATTTTCATTAATACAGGCTATTATATCATGAACAGTGGTTTGCCATCCTGAATACTTGGGACTGAAAAACAATATCAATAATAATATTATTGCTGTCATGGCTGCTACTGTAAGCATATCCTTAAAGTCGTAATTTTTAACATCATAATTCACAGATCCATTCTCCATTCATATCATAAATATATACCAGACAAACATGGTAATTATAGCTTTAATACCGTGTTTGTCTGGTTATCATAAAGGGCTAATTACAGTGAATGCTTAATTGGAGTCATTAGGATTATCTTCAAGGCATTTTAGCATAATATTTCTCATGGTTTCTTCTGCTAAGTCTTTATCTTTAAATTCTACATTCATAACAATGACACCAACTATTTTAGGATCATCTTCTATGTTAGTTGCAACATATGAGGTAATATATTTTTTATCTGATGTCATATCACTAACCCCACCAATTCCGCTTATTTTACCGTCAATAGATATATCCTTCAGAGCAGACACAATGGCATTGGTTACATCTTTTGATGCAACTTGCTTTAAGGCAAGTTGTTTATTATTATTAATTTTAATCTTTACTATATTCTTTAAGCTTTCATCAACAAAGGGTTTGTACAATGTTCCTTCATTCAATAAAGCAGATATAGAAGAAGCTGTCTGTAATGGTGTAATAGTAAATCCTTTACCTATAGAGGCAGCAGCAAGATTTAGATTATTTAATTCTATACCAGAATCATGGTTTCTTAGCCCAAATAGCTCCAAGTTTTCGTAGAATTTTTCTTTTCCAATTTTTAATGCTGCTTCTATTGCTGCAATATTACATTTAGATTCGATTCCCTGTAATAAGGTCTGTTTTCCATGTCCTTTAAAGTTCCAGCAATAAAATATTTTCCCGTCAACATTTAGACGCCCTTTACAATCATACATATCTTTAGGTTTAACGGAGTTTTCTTTTAGAGACATTGCAAATGTTAATATTTTAAATATTGAACCCGGCTCAAACTCCTTATAAACGTCACCATAACCAGCTAAGATTTCACCAGTATTTATATCCATAAAGAGTATGGACTCAATAGAGTCTTTTGGTATAAGTTCAACTTCATTATCAACAATAGCTTGATATTTACTTTTACTTTCTAAATCGTAATTTATTATACTAGATTCTGTATCTGCATTAGTGATGGATGTAGCATATGTAAAGCCGATAACTGCGGAAATAATGGCAATGCTTATACTACACCATATAAATATTTTGTTTCTTTTAATAAGCATATATGACCTACCCTCTCTTAACTGTTATTAATTATTTATCGTCTAAAATTCTAGCTGGATTTGTTATAGATATATAGTTTTCATGAACCCAACCTTCCTTTCCCTCATTTTGTCCGGATTCTACGTAAACATAAAGGAAAGGTGTATTTCTTGTCGTATCATTATAAACTGCAACATCATCATACTTATACAAGGAACCTAAAGATGGATAATTAGTACCAGGACCACTTCTCAAACGAACTCCATTGCCTGTGATATAGCCTAATCCCAGAAATTGCAATTCTCCAGGTTCTACTATAGAAGCAGCTTCTATGCCATTTTCATTAAGAACTATAGCTGTTGGAGCTATCTCCTCTGCAAATGCAATCCCAAACGATGACATAACAATTATAACTGATAGTAAAATGCTAATTACTTTTTTCATTTGAAAAACCTCCCTTTATATATTTTATATAATTTTCTTATGTGTATTTATTACTGTCCCAACGGAATTACCCCCCATTTCCTTTTTGCCTATATAACGAAATGAAGGGGGCGTTTTGGGACACTTGTTTTAATATTTTTATAAAAATTTTTGTTGCAGCTTTCTGGCATTTTTATAGTCCATGGTATAAGACGAAAAAACACTTCTATCTACACCTTCTTTGATAAAGTTATTTTTAAATTTCAATAGTGTAGTACAGTTGAATCTGATCAGGGCGAAAATCTGCCCAGTATTGGTCTTCTGTTAAGCCTAATGCTTTAATATATTCTTTAATGAAAGTTTTTCCTTCTTTATCCAGTTTTTATCAAATATTTCTTTTTCTTTTAAATACAGAGCTTTAGCTTTCTCAACGGAAATACCTAATCCCTCATCTTTGCCAATTTCATATAATATTTTTATTTTAGCTCTTCTTTTGATGACTTCAATATAATTATCTGAATCTTTAATTGCTCCGTCTATGTTATAAAGTTTCCTATAAATTTCAACTTCATCCTTGTATATTTTATATCGTTAGCTTTGGCAACAACTTCTTTATTATCCGAGCTAATGTAATCTTTCATAATTTGTGCTAATTCTAATATCTGGGATATACTCAGAGGCATTATTTCATGGTTGCTGACTGGGTTAGCTATTAAAATGAAAGTAAAAATCAAAATGCCTATCATTGTAAAATTAAGCTTTTTTTCATAACTTTACCTCCAAATCAAGAACTTATAGATAATAAGTACGTCTAATTACTATAATGAACAATAGCAATATAATCACTGTTAATAATAAAAAATGTAGTGTTTTGATTCCTGTTCATAATATATAACGAAATGGAAAGGGTATTTCGGGACATTTTTTCAATAAAATATATTAGTTTTAATGCAGTTTGCCATATTTTTCTTATAAGTTGATTGTATCCAGATATTAAATATCCAAAAAAGTGGAATAATATATTGAGAGTGAAAAGGAAGATAAAGTGATAATTACTGAGAGAGGACCAGAGCGGCTACAAAAAAGAAGAAAAAACAGCCATAAATACGTCAAATAAACCGGAACTATATAATAGCATTTTATTCCGAAGTTTAATACTTCTTAGCAAAGTGCTATGATATTAGCTGGTTAAAAAGACAAAATAGGAGGCTTGCTTACAAATGATTAAAGACATACTGCATTTTATGTTAGTCATAGTGCAGATTTTAGCTCTATTATATGGATTCTATTACTTTTCAACTTCTATATATGGTATTGCGGAGAAGTTCAGCAAGAAACCTTCAAAAAATTACTTGCCTTTAAAGAAGTTTGCCATATTTATACCTGCTCACAATGAGGAAAATGTAATAGGAAATATAGTAGAAAACCTAGGGCATTTAAATTATCCCAAGGAGTACTATGATGTATTTGTCATAGCTGATAATTGTAGTGATAACACCGCCAAAATAGCTGAAGAAGGCGGAGCCAATGTATTGGTAAGGTATAATGAAGAAAAAAAAGGAAAAGGTTACGCTCTTCAATGGGCTTTCAGAGAAGTATTATATAGAAAAGATGCGGATTACGATGCTGTGGTGGTGTTCGATGCTGATAATCTGGTATCAAGGGATTTTCTAAAAGAAATGAATAACAAGCTATGTGATGGGCATAAGGTTCTTCAGGGTTACATAGACAGTAAAAATCCTGAAGATTCCTGGATTACCACCAGCTATTCCATTGCATTCTGGTCATCTAACAGGTTGTTTCAGTGTGCAAGGGAATATTTAGGTCTAAGCTGCCAAATAGGAGGTACGGGATTCTGTGTAGATGTAGATATATTGAAAAGAATAGGCTGGGAAGCTACCTGTCTGGTAGAAGATCTAGAATTTACAATGAAGCTTATGCTTAACGGTATACGAGTTGGATGGGCTCATAATGCTGTGGTTTATGACGAAAAACCTCTCACCATGGCCCAATCCTGGAGACAAAGGAGAAGATGGATGCAGGGCTTTGCAGATGTATGTTCCAGGTATTTTATCAAGCTTCTTGTGAAGTCAATAAAAGAAAAGAATTTTGCCTTATTTGATTGTGCTATTTATACTCTTCAACCTTATATGATAATAATGGTTGGAATGACGTTGCTAATACCTGCACTAAACACTTTTGTATTTGATAATGAGATGCTTATAATTACCAGCAGATTTTTCCCTAATTTCTTCAAAGCATTTGGAGTGTTGCAATTTTTGCTGATACCCATAGGATTGCATTTAGATGGCAAGTTCAATTATAAGCTGTTCTTGTACTATCCCACATATGCCTTGTACTGTCTCACTTGGATTCCAATATCCATACAGGGAATAATAATGAAGAATAATAAGGAATGGAGTCATACTCTCCATACTAGGACTTTATCAATTCATGAAATTGAGTGATTAAAAATATTATTATATAGATAAAAACTATGGCATAGGTAAATATTTTTTTCAGGGGTTTAAAATGGATAAAAAGACAGGGGTTATATTAACAGGCATATCTGCTGCCTGCTTTGGTTTTTTACCTGTATTCGCCTCACTGGCCTATAGAAATGGAGGCAATGGGGTTACGTTGATATCTGTGAGGTTTTTATCTGCAGCAGCAATTTTATGGATTATTGTTCTTTTAAGGCATAAGCAATATAAGCTTGGAAAATTAAAAATAATTCAATTGTTTGCGTTAGGAGTTTTTGGGTATATATCGGCTACAGCTGGCTATTTTTCTGCATTGGATTATATTTCTGCTCCTTTTGTAGCTTTGCTCTTTTATTCAAATCCCATAATTGTATGCGTTTTATCCTTCTTTATCTTCAAAGAAGAGATAAACACCAACAAAGCCATTGCTTTGTCATTGTCGCTGCTAGGACTTGTACTAATAGTAGGTTTTAGCATTGGCAATATTCATATAAAAGGAGTACTTTTGGCTGTTTTGGCTGCGTTTTTATATGCAGGATATATTATAGCAAGCGGAAGGATAGTAACCGGTGTAGATCCGATTGTTGCAACAACATATGTTGTATCATCCTGTGCTATTGTTACGATTATTTTTGGATTTATAACCAGTTCCTTTGTAAGAATAAATTACATAGTTTTCATTTATGGATTTATTATGGCGTTTTTTTCTACAGTTGTAGCCATACTGTTCTTGTTTGAAGGCATAAAGAGAATAGGGACTTCTAATGCGGCAATTGTGAGCAGTATAGAGCCCATAGTCACTGTGTTGGCCAGTACATTTATTCTTGGAGAAAGAATGACTATGCCACAGATTATTGGCGGTATTATGGTTATCATGGGTATTATGGTGTTGCAGAGACCAATAAAACCAAAAGAAATAAAGGACTTTGAAAACAGCATTGAAGAATAATGCTGTTTTTTTGTTGCAATTCAGCATACAGAAATTATATAAAAGATTTTTCATTTATGATAAAATTGTATCGATACAGTTATAATGGAATTAAAGTCGGGATGAGATTAATATAGTATCCTACTGAGAGGGTGGAAGCATGATTTTAGATTTGAAAATAGATAAAAATGTGCAGGAACCTGTATATTTTCAGATATATGAGCAAATTAGGGATTTAATAGCCAGCGGAGCATTAAAAGGAGAAAGCAAATTGCCTTCCATAAGGGCCTTATCCAAGGCATTGGGAGTAAACTCTGTAACAGTGGTTACAGCATATAATATGCTGGAAAAGGACAGATATGTATATAAAAGACAAGGAAGCGGGACATTTGTTATATCCAAGGGAGAAGATTTTCTTTTAAATAGGGAACAGCCTATGTATTTCGAACCCGGTGAATTGGACATGGAGAATGAGTACGATGATGAATATATTGATTTCTCCATATCGGCTCCTGATCCTAAGCTGTTTTCGGTGAAGGATTTTCGACAGGTGATGAACGAAGTTTTAGAGGAAGATGGTGCAAGGGCTTTCATGTATCAGAAAAGCGTAGGCTATAGACCGTTAAGAGATGCATTGGTTGATTATGCAGCAAATTACGGAATAAATTGCAAATCTGAAGATATATATGTGGTATCAGGAGCTCAGCAGGGAATAGACATCATGGCAAAGGCTCTGGTAAAAAGCGGCGATTGTGTATTTGTTGAACAGCCTACCTATAGCGGAGCCATAGCTGCTTTTAAATCCAGGGGAGCCAAGCTGGTGGAAGTACCTCTTCAGAAAGACGGACCGGGTATAAAGGAATTGGAGAAACTGGTAAGAATATATAAGCCGGTTTTATTTTATGCTATGCCTAATTTCCATAATCCCACTGGAAGCATATATTCTGATAGAAAGAAAAGATACATGCTTCTTCTGGCTAAAAAATATGATTTTAGAATTTTGGAGGATGATTATTCAGGAGATTTGAACTATACAGATCAAAAATTACTTCCCATAAAAGCCTATGATAATAATGATCGGGTGATTTATCTCAAAAGCTTTTCAAAAATATTCATGCCAGGTTTTCGTTTAGCTTACATGGTAATACCGGAAGATATAAGGAGGAAAGCCGCCGATGCCAAGATAGCTTCAGATATTTCAACTTCTGGACTCATGCAGAGAATATTGTGCAAGTATATACAGAAGGGCATATTGGAAAAGCATATAAAGTTTTTGAGAAAAGAATTTAGTGTAAGGTATTTGGAGATGGTCAGAGCAATAAAGAAGACCATAAGAGGAGCCAGCTTTTTTGAGCCAGGAGGAGGTTTAAATCTATGGGTCAACCTGCCTGATGGAATAAGTTCTCAGGAACTTTATGAAAATTGCAGGGATAAAAAGGTTATATTTTCACCGGGAACCTTTTATTTCAATGATGAGAAAGGCCAGTGCTATATGAGGATGAGCTTTGCTGCTACTAATATTGATGAAATATGGAAAGGATTATCCATCATCGGTATGGAGGTGGAGAAACTCAAAAATAAGTATTGACAACATAAAAATTAAATCTTATCCTTATATTGTAAACCAAACAAATATTTAAGGTTAACAATAGAAAGGATGATTAACATGAAACTTACAACAAAAGAAATAACCATGGTGTCTCTTTTTGTGGCATTGATCACAATTGGTTCTAAGATTACCATACCATCACCAATAGTGCCTTTTACATTGCAATGGATGTTTGTTGCTTTATCAGGAATGCTGCTAGGAGCAAAGCTAGGTGCTATAAGCATGGCCGTCTATATTATACTTGGGTTGATTGGTCTTCCTGTTTTTGCTAAAGGAGGAGGCATAGGTTACGTAGTATCTCCTACTTTTGGATATCTTTTAGGTTTTATCGCTGCGGCATATATTATAGGTAAAGCGGTAGAAGGGATGAAGGATATAAGATTTGCAGGAATTTTTGGTGCAATGGTCTTGGGCTTGCTGGTGGTTTACACCATAGGTGTATCCTATATGTATCTAATGCTCAATTTTTATATTGGCAAATCAATTACAATATCAAAGGCAATTTGGACAGGCGCATTGATTTTTGTGCCCACAGATTTGCTTTCAGCCGTAGTTTGTTCATTATTGGGTGTCAGGGTTGGAGGACAAATAAGGGCGATAATCAGTAATTAGTGCATTTTGAAATTGAATATTATTAGATTAATTAAGCTACAGCTCAATATCTAAAGCTTTTAAAACACCTTTTAGTTTAATGAGAAAACACTGTTATTTTTTGCCTGAAATACCCCCTAATTAATATTTGTAGTTTTTTTAGCTGAAGTATAGAATTAAATGTTGATAGCTGATATGCATTGGCAATGTATTTAAGGGGGTTTAGCACTTTGAAAGTAGGTATCCCAAGAGCACTTTTGTTTTATTATTACTATCCTCTATGGAAAACATTTTTTGAAGAATTGGGATGTGAGGTAGTCACTTCGGGAAACACCACTAAAGAGCTTATAGATAAGGGAATAAAGGCTTCGGTGCCCGAAATATGTGTACCTATAAAGATATTAAATGGTCATGTTCTGGAACTTTTGGATTCAGGTGTGGATTATGTGTTTATACCCAGGATGATGAGCATTAGGAAAGGTGAATTTTTTTGCCCGAAATTCATGGGCCTTCCTGATATGGTAAGACATAGCCTTCCAGGCGCTCAGGGAAAAGTTCTGTATCCGAAGATTTCATCCTTGTCCGATGATATATCTGATGATGCATTATACCTTGAACTAGGAGAAGCTTTGGGAGTATCACATAAACAGATTAAGGAAGCATTGAAAGAAGGAAGGGAAGTCTGGAAGAAATTCAGGAATAAATCTAAAGAAGGTCATACGATTGCAGAAGCAATGGATTATGTAATGACGGGCAAAGAACCGGAAAAGCAGGAAGATTGCACAATTACAATAGGTTTGATGGGCTATGTCTATGATGTCTATGACGAATTTGTAAGCATGGGGATAGTAGACAAGTTGAAGGATATGGGGGTTAGAGTGCTAACCTTTGAGATGATGGATGAGGAAATGTTGGACAGGGAGTTGGATTTTATGAAGAAAAGGCTCTTTTGGACCTTTTCAAATAAACTCCTCGCTGCTGGATATAAATTTCTTAAGGATAAGAATATTGATGGTGTAATCCATGTTACAGCCTTTGGCTGTGGCCCTGATTCATTGATTGGCAAACTGATGGAGATAGATTCTATTGAATACGGTAAGCCTTTTATGACCATAAGAGTAGACGAGCATACAGGAGAGAACCATCTTTTGACTCGTATAGAAGCCTTTGTTGATATGATTCAAAGAAAAAAGGTAAAGTCCTTAAAGGAGGCAGAGTAAATGAAAGTAGCTTTTCCCTATATGGGAACCACAGTAATATATAAGAAGCTTCTTGAGCTTTTAGGTCATGAAGTCATTGAGCCTCCTGAACCAACTCAAAGAACCATTGACCTTGGTGTCAAGTATAGCCCGGAATTTGCTTGTTTTCCTCTTAAAGTTGTTTTGGGGAGCTACATAGAAGCTGTGGAAATGGGAGCTGAAACCATAGTTACGTCTGGTGGCCATGGTCCATGCAGAGCAGGTTTTTATGGAGAAACCCATAAAAAAATATTAAAAAATTTAGGATATGATGTAGATATTATAGTATTTGATGCTTATAAAAGAGATAAAATGGGAACAATTAAAAGGGTGTTGAAGGTAAAAAACGGTAAATCCTGGATAACTGTATGGAAGGCTATAAATGTAGTGTATGCTATGGCCAAAGCCCTTGACAGGATTGAAAAGCGAATTGAAAAGATGAGGGCTTATGAAGTCCATAAAGGTGAGTGCACAAAAGCATGGAAAACCATCAAAGAATGGTTTGACCATGACGTGAAGACCATAAAGGATGTTGAAATGACAGAAATGAAAAGCCATAAGCTCCTTGATGAGATAAAGCTGGTAGAGGTTCCTGAAGAAGAAAAGATAAGAATAGGCATTGTAGGCGAAATTTATGTGGTAATGGAACAGTCCATTAACCTAAGGATTGAAGAAACACTAGGAAACTTAGGTGCAGAAGTGGAGCGGTCCCAATATCTTTCTGAATGGATAGATTATAATATTATGCCTGGGGCTGCCCGCAAAGAACATGAGTTGTACATTTTGAAAAAGGGTGAAAAATATATAGAGGAAATTATAGGAGGACATGCTAAACAGACTGTAGGACATATAGTTGATTACGCTGAAAGAGGTTTCGACGGAGTGATACATTTGATGCCTTTTGCCTGCTTGCCTGAGCTGGTTAGCCAAAGCATAATACCAACCATAGGCAAGGAACATAATATACCTGTATTAACATTGTCCATTGATGAACAAACAGGAACTGCTAATACGTTAACCAGGTTGGAAGCCTTCATAGACCTTATAAGAAATAATAAAAGGACAAAAACTGCATAATGGAGGAAGCATATGGATAAGGTATTTATAGGTATTGATGTAGGTTCAGTCAGTACCGATATAGTTGCTTTAGATGTAGAGGGAAATATACTTTCGACCCAATATCTGAGAACAAATGGACAGCCTATAGAAGCTGCAAGAAAAGGGTTAAGAAATTTGAAAGAAGAATTCAAAGGTGATATTGAAGTTCTTGGGGTAGGAACTACAGGAAGCGGAAGACAACTGACAGGCATTATGGTAGGAGCAGATGTCATAAAGAATGAGATAACAGCCCATGCTACAGCTACCATTACTCTTGTACCGGGAACAAGAACCATATTCGAAATAGGAGGACAGGACTCCAAGATTATTTTTCTGAAGGACGGAATGGTAACGGATTTTGCCATGAATACAGTATGTGCTGCGGGAACAGGTTCTTTCTTGGAGCATCAGGCAGAAAGATTAGGCATCCCCATTGAGGAATTTGGAGATCTGGCCCTTACAGCCAAGAAAAATGTGCGTATTGCAGGGCGCTGTACAGTATTTGCAGAGTCGGATATGATAGCCAAGCAGCAGTATGGTTTTTCAAAGGCTGAGATAATCAACGGCTTATGCGAGGCTTTAGTAAGAAACTACATAAATAATCTTGGCAGAGGAAAGAAACTGGAACCACCTTATGTTTTTCAGGGGGGAGTTGCTGCCAATAAAGGTATAGTAGCAGCCTTTGAAAGAGAATTAAACCATGAAGTTATTGTTCCAAAGAATCATGGCGTTATGGGAGCCATAGGAGCTGCAATTCTGGCTAAGGAGTATATTGAAAGGACCGGCAGAACCACAAACTTTAGAGGTTTTGAATGTACAGATCTGGATTTCACTCCAACCAGTTTTATATGTGGTGGCTGTGATAACTCCTGCGAAGTAATAAAGGTTGAGATGAATGGAAAAGCAATGGCCATGTGGGGAGATCGCTGTGGCAAATGGACTAATTCCATAGCATAAAATATGTGTTTCCGTTAAGGAACATTTTAAACAATACCGAGGTTTATATTTTAATTTAAAATAATGCATATAATATGCCCTTCCATAATAACTTTATATAAGAGATAGAGTTAGATGGGAGGGGTTTTTATTAAACATAAAATCATATTATTGACAAGAAAAAGACTTATGATTTATGCATTGATTCTTGTTGTACTTATACTAGCTATTGTTGGAATAACATACTTATTTAAAAATAGGGAAGAACCTACGGCTTCATCCAATAGCTTCATATATCTTCAATATAAGGATGGAAAGTACATAGGCAACGAAAAGACGGATAAGGGAAATATTCAAGTAGAAGTCACCATTAAAAAGAATAAAATAACCGAAATAAGGATTTTGGAGTTTCCACAAGAATATTTAGCAGAGAACAAAGAATTGGAAAAGCAAACTGCAGAAATTATTGATAAGATAATAAGAACTCAGGAAATCATGAGTTCGGAAGACATGGAGAGATCATCTTATGTAATCAATAAGTTTTTAAAGGCAATTAGGATTGCCGTAGATCAATCATTACTTCAATAGAAATTGCTTTGTATAAATAAAAATGGATTCAAAAAACCAGTTGGATTCGAGAAAATCCGACTGGTTTTTGGTTCTAATGTGCTTGTTGGCATTTTGGGCAATAACCATAAAAATAAAGCTGCTGCTTTACCAGGTTATAACCGGTTTTTGACTTAACCTTGTCTAGTAAGTCATCTATCATGACGTCATCAACATCGTCTACCCTTCCGCATTTTAAGCAGTGAATATGAGGATGCTGCTTAGTGTTGGCATCGTATCTGGAACTTCCTTCTCCAAGATCCAGCTCCTGAATGAGCCCAATGGATTTAAAAACTTCCAGAGACTTGTATACTGTAGCCAAACTCATGGTAGGGTACATCGGAAGGAGCTGATTGTATATTGCTTCTGCACCAGGATGCTCCTTGGTGTTTTTTAGTACATTATATACAGCCAATCTTTGAGGTGTAACTTTAAAACCATGCTCTTTCAATATTTTTGTAATCACAACCATAATATGCCTCCGGAAAAATATTGTATATTCAACAGAATATTATAAATAATAGAATTTGTCAAGAGATAAGTATTGTTAATTTATAAGTATACGAAAATTAGTATCGAATGGAATATTAGAATTAATATATATGCTATATTTATTAATAAGCCAAATTGAGTAAACATGAATATAATCACATAAAAATGAGGATTGATTGGATTAGACATTAGATAAAATGTATATATATAAAATTTTCTTCAAATTTATAATTTAATATTGCATAATTATACTTAGATTATTATAATTATTATTAATATTTTAGGTGAGGTGTAGATATTATGAAATTGTTGAAAGAAAAAGTGGTGCTGGCTTATTCTGGAGGACTGGATACTTCTGTTATCATACCATGGTTAAAGGAGAATTATGATTTGGATGTTATAGCCTGTTGTGTGGATGTAGGTCAAGGGGATGATCCTAAAGTTGTGAAAGAAAAGGCTATAAAAAGCGGTGCATCAAAGGTTTATTTTGAAGATGCGAAAAAAGAGTTTATAGAAAAATATATTTTTCCTACGTTAAAGGCAGGAGCGGTTTATGAAGGGAAATATCTCTTAGGTACATCTTTTGCAAGACCTCTTATAGCAAAAAAACTTGTTGATGTAGCTGAAAAGGAAGAGGCGAATTATATAGCTCATGGATGTACCGGTAAAGGTAATGATCAGGTTCGTTTTGAGCTTTCAATTAAATCCATGAGACCTGAAATGAAAATAATAGCTCCCTGGAGAATTTGGGATATAAAATCCAGAGAAGATGCAATAGAATATGCTGAGAAAAGAGGAATACCTGTACCGGTTACAAAAGATAAGCCTTACAGTATGGATAAGAACATCTGGCATTTGAGCCATGAGGGAGGAGATCTGGAAGATACATGGAATGAGCATTCTACAGATATGTATATGATGACTATACCACCTGAAAAGGCCCCTGACAGGCCTGTATATATAGAAATCGGCTTTGAGAAAGGAGTTCCTGTGTCATTAAACGGTATATACTATGATCCTGTATCCTTATTGGAAAAGCTAAATAAGATCGGTGGAGAAAATGGTATCGGAATTTCTGACATAGTTGAAAACAGGCTTGTTGGAATGAAATCCAGAGGAGTTTATGAGACTCCCGGAGGGACTTTGCTTTATACGGCCCACAAAGAATTGGAATACTTGACATTGGATAGAAACACAATGCAGTTTAAAGAAATAGTGGCACAGAAGTATGCTCAACTGGTTTATGATGGATTATGGTTTACTCCACTAAGAGAAGCATTGGATGCCTTTGTAGATTTTACTCAGGAATGTGTTACAGGAGTAGTTAAGCTGAAGTTATATAAAGGTTCCTGCACCAATGTGGGTTCAAAATCACCTTATTCCTTATACAACAGAGATTTTGCAACTTTTGGGGAGGATGATGTTTACAATCAGAAGGATGCAGAGGGATTCATAAATCTTTTTGGTTTGCCCATAACAGTAAAAGCATTGATGAAGAAGAAAAATATGGAGGAAATGCTCCAAATACAGAGCAAGAAGGTAATATGAAGTTATGGGGTGGAAGATTTGAGAAAAACACAAGCCAATTGGTAGATGCTTTTCAAAACTCCATCAGGTTTGACTGGAGAATGTACAAACAGGATATAAGGGGGAGCGTTGCCCACGCAAGAATGCTTGGAGACAAAGGCATAATCCCTCGGGAAGATGCCAGGTTGATCATTGATGGTTTATTGGAAATACTGGAGGATATAGAATCAGGGAAGATTGAGTTTAAAGAGGAGGCTGAGGATATTCACATGAATATCGAAAGCCTTCTTATACAGAAGATTGGGGATGCAGGCAAGAAGCTTCATACAGGAAGAAGCAGAAATGATCAGGTGGCGTTGGACTTCAGGATGTATCTCAAAGATGAAATGGATGAAATTATTCACTTGATTAGAAAGCTGTGCGGGTTGTTGCTGAAAAAGGCTGAAGAAAATCTGGATATAATTATTGCAGGTTATACTCATATGCAGAAAGCCCAGCCAATAACTTTAGGTCATCATATTATGGCATACTTTCATATGTTCTGTCGTGACATGGAAAGATTCTGCGATTGTTATAAGCGGACAGATATAATGCCCTTGGGAAGCGGGGCCTTGGCAGGTACAACATATGACTTGGACAGGGAGATGGTAGCAAGGGAGCTGAACTTTGAAAGCATAAGTGAAAATTCAATGGATGCAGTATCTGATAGAGATTTTGCTATAGAGTTCATAAGTTGTTGCTCTATAATCATGATGCATCTGAGCAGATTTTGTGAAGAGCTTGTGCTTTGGAACAGTCATGAGTTTGGATATATTGAAATGGATGATTCCATGGCGACAGGCAGCAGTATTATGCCTCAGAAGAAAAACCCTGATGTGGCAGAACTCATAAGAGGAAAGACAGGGAGAGTATATGGTGATTTGATGACTATTCTGACCATTTTGAAAGCTCTACCCATGGCATATAATAAAGATATGCAGGAGGATAAGGAAGCAGCCTTTGATGCTGCGGATACTGTTAAAGGCTGTATAAATGTGTTTATTCCCATGTTTGATACAATAGTTTACAACAAGGAAAGGATAGCTGAAAAGTTAAAGGAAGGTTTTCTAAATGCCACTGATGCAGCAGATTATCTGGTAGGAAAAGGTGTTGCTTTCAGAGATGCCCATGAGGTTGTGGGCAATATGGTAAACTATTGTATTAAGAATAAAAAAACACTGGAGGATTTAAGTCTGAAAGAATTCAAGACATTTAACTCCAGCTTTGAAGCAGATGTTTACCAGTATATAAAAATGGAGAACTGTGTAATAAGAAGAAGCACTATAGGAGGACCATCTCCGGAAAGGGTTTTGGAGGATATTGAAAAGGGGAAAAGATATTTAGGCCTATTGTAATAATTTAATGGAACATACAGCAATTGAGTTGGTTGAAATTGAGTATCATTTAGAGTATATTAACATTGAGGATACTTTCATGACTGTTCTATGCTGTATTTATTCCAATAATTATTATGATATGGAGGCTTATTGTTGTGATTACTACTATAAAAGGTCAGAAATCAACCCTGACGCAGATGGTGGAAGAAGATTTGAAAATGATGCATACGTGGGCATGTGACCCTCTCATAACTCAATATTATCATAAATGCTTATCCGAAGAAGTGAAGTCATTAAAAAAAATTATATGCAGTCATGATAAAAACATTAAAGCTTATACTATCAACACGGAAGACCATGTAACCATAGGAAAATTGACAATTGAGATAGCTGATGACAATACTGCAAATATCGATATGCTTATAGGACAAAAGATATATATTGGGAAGGGTTATGGAAAGGATGCCCTTAGGGTTGCAGTGAAACACTGTTTTGAGGATTTGAATCTAGATTCCGTTAAGATGGTTATAAAACAAGGAAATGTGAGGGCAGAATACTGCTGCTGGGCCTGTGGAATGAGAGAAGACAAGTATTATATTCCTGAAGAAGAGAACTCTGACACTTTCAGAATGATTATCTATAAAAAGGATTACACAGGATATTAGGATGGAGAGATACACCGTTGGGGCTATTATTTTTGGAGTATCTCAGAAAGAAAAAGCGGGTATAATCCCGCTTTTTTTATAATGTTTAGGGAAATATAAATTTCCTTAATTTGTACTTTCCGTTAAAAGCCTTTCTTATAGTTCTATTCTGGCTACAATTTTATACTCTTTGCTTTCATCCTTATCTCCAATGAAGCACCATTTCGCAGGGATGCCTAAATCTTTGGCCAAACCTTCTGTTGTATACATCATAATGCCTGCATCTACATAATTTTCTATGTTTTCTGGGTTGACTATAGCCAAATATGCCTCACCGTCCCTCAAGATAAAGCGGCAAGGCTGCATATTCTTATAGGAGGGAGCATTTCTTACAAAAAAGAATATATCTCCAATACCTCTGCTTTCAAGTTCATCGAAGGATACTTCATTTCCCCATTCATTTATATATACTATTTCACTAACTGCAAGCCTTGCATTATCGACGCCCTTATCTTCGATTATTTTGTAACCATAGGGGCTTGTAGAAGTGTTTTGGACATATAAGGATGGGGATTTTTGCTTTAATGCTTTTTCATCTGCTTTGCCAAAAGCAAGTATATAATTTATGTTTCCTTTTTCATCATTCAATAATTCTGATTTTATGGCATGAGATACATTTCTTATGTTTACCCAGCAACTTCCCAATTCCATTTCAAATAGCTTTTTTACTACTGACTGCATGAAATATGCGCCTAAAAATTCAGTTTCTTGATTATCGTTGTACAGTTTCAATCCTATGTAATGTGGACTTTTGATCATTACTCCGCTATATCCGCCTACGCCTTCCAGTTTATTGAATACTTCTTGACCATTTTCAAATAGAAACAGTGAAAATCCCTTTTCTCTGCCTACGGCAGTATTTATTTCGTTCAGATATGCTCTAATATCACCCAGGATAAAGTTCTCAACATTTGAATCTTCGTAATCTCTTATTGATTGAAGATTAACCAAAAAATCTTTGAAATTCATAAAAAAGCCTCCTTGGAAATTAAAACTATTACATTATATATTAATCCAACGTGGGTTAAATATCAACAATCATTGAACAAATAGCTCTAAAATGAATATATAGCAAAGCCTGTTGACTATGTGCAGTATTTTGTTTAAAATATATCAAAGGACAATAAATAAAATAATATGTCGCATAAGGGAGTAGTTGCCGCAAAGATTGCGGGGTAATGTCAACATACTGATGGAAACATCTGGCATACCTTAAACAATGAGACTTATGTGCAGTTGTTGCTGCACATAAGTTTTTGTTATGTTGGAAATAAATATACTTTCCTGTACGATAAATATAAACTCTTATCGTATATGTTGTCTCTTATGCTGATAGAAATATGGAAGGGGATAATAATGGGAATTATAACAATTGTAATGATTGCAATCGGACTGTCGATGGATGCTTTTGCTGTATCTCTGAGCAGTGGTATATCCATTAAGAATCTTAAGCCACAAAACGGGGCAAAGGTAGCTTTGTTCATGGGTGTATTTCAGGCTATAATGCCTTTGATAGGTTGGGCTCTAGGAATAGGATTCAAGGAATATATTGAAAAATATGATCACTGGATAGCATTTATACTTCTAGGGTTTATAGGTATTAAAATGCTTAAAGAGTCTATGGATGAAGAGTGTGAGTATGTTTCAGACCCATTGGACAATAAGGTTTTGCTTATGTTGGCTATAGCAACAAGCATCGATGCTCTGGCGGTAGGGGTAAGCTTTGCTTTTCTGAGTACTTCCATATTCAGTTCAGCTATAATAATAGGACTCATAACATTTATGATTTGCTATATAGGTGTTTATCTTGGAAACAAATTCGGTTGTATATATAAGAAAAAAGCGGAGATTGCAGGAGGATTAATACTTGTTCTCATAGGTTTCAAGATATTGGCTGAACATACAGGATTGACTACAATAGTTATCAATATGTTCAGATAAGAATAATTTTTACGACTAATGTACAAAATTAGATAGTATATTGTTATAATATAGGCAACAACAATATGAAAGAAGGGGTTGCTCATGGATATTAATGAAGAATTGATTGAGAAATTGGTTCAAACTAATAATGCAAATATAGTATTGCTTGTTATGGATGGTTTAGGAGATATTCCAAACAAGGAATTTGGATGGAAGACTCCGTTAGAGTATGCCATAACACCAAATATGGATAGATTGGCCAAAGAATCTGCTCTTGGAAGACATATTCCCGTATTGCCGGGTGTTACTCCGGGAAGTGGTCCGGGGCATTTGGGACTGTTTGGTTATGACCCCATAAAATATGAGATCGGCAGAGGAATGCTCGAAGCTGCAGGTATGGATATGGATATAAAAGATGGAGATGTGGCAGCAAGGTGCAACTTTGCTACAGCCGATGAAAATGGTGTTATAACCGATAGAAGAGCAGGAAGAATTTCTACAGAGAAATGTCAGGAAATATGTTCGATACTTAGCGAAAACATTAAGTCCATAGATGGGGTTGAAATAATTATAAAACCTGGCATGCAGCATAGATTTGTAGTTATGTTCAGGGGAGAGAACCTATGCGATAAGCTTACCGATTCTGATCCACTGATGGAGGGTAAAGAACCGTTAGCCGTTGAACCTCTTAATGAACAGGCTAAGTTTACCGCAGAAATTGCAAATAAATTCTATCGTCAAGCCCGCGAGGTAATCAGGGATCTCAAACCCGCAAACTCACTTTTGATGAGAGGATTTTCGGCTAAGCCTAGGATTCCAAGGATGCAAGATAGATTTGGACTTAACCCTGTTTGTATAGCCCATTATCCAATGTATAGAGGACTATCAAAGTTTGTGGGCATGAATGTCTTAGATGCGGGGAATACACCGGAAGATGCATTTAGAGTATATTCCGAAAACTGTTCCAAATATGATTTTCTATTTATACATATAAAATATACAGATAGCTTCGGAGAGGATGGAAACTTCAAAGAAAAGGTAAAGACCATTGAAGCGGTAGACAAGGCTCTTCCAATTTTGTTGGAGAAAAAGCCTAATGTGTTGTGCATAACAGGAGATCATTCAACGCCAGTACCTATTAAAGGGCATAGCTGGCATCCAGTGCCTGTAATGATACATTCTGAATATTGCGGTTTTGATGATGCAGACAGATTTACAGAAAAGAACTGCAACAAGGGAAGCCTTGGCATGTTCCAGAGCAAGTATCTGATTAATTATCTGCTTGCCAATGCTATGAAACTCTCTAAGTTTGGAGCCTGATAAAGGAGTTTTCCACTATGAACAAAATCAAGTTGCTCATAAGATATATAGGAGATAGAGAAGTTTCTGTTTTTAAGAAATTATTAATTCTCGCAGGTTTTCTCTATCTCATATTCCCCATGGATATTGTGCCTGATGTATTAATAGGTGTTGGCATATTGGATGATGCAGCTGTATTATTGTTTATCTGGAATGCTATTAAATCCGAGTTAGAGGAATATGCTGAGAAGGTTTCAGGTATGAATGTAGACCACAGTAAGGTTATAGAGGTGGATTTTAGAAAGGAAGATGATGATTAGCAGGAGTGGTTTTGTGAAAAGGTTGCTGATGGCCTTATACCTATTAATGTTTATTATTATATTAGTTTCATGTACAGGTTTTACGGAAGTTGACCATGGGGAGGTTTTACAATTAGAAGAGACAAAGGTTGAGGAGCCTGATGAGATAAACTCAATTACAATATCTATGGTCGGAGATATGCTTTTTTATGGAACTGTAGATTCCTACATGAAGAAATATGGAGACGGCTATGTCCTGGAGGGATATGGGCCTTTAATGAGAGAGAGCGATATAGTTTTGGGCAACTTGGAAACATCCATATCTTACAGAGGTGAGCCTATGAAGGATAAGCAATATACCTTCAGAGGCAGACCGGAAGTATTGAAGGTATTAAAAGAAAGCAATTTCCATGCTGTAAGTATTGCCAACAACCATGTATTGGATTTTGGCATAGAAGCATTCCTAGATACATTGGATAACTTGGAAAAGTACGAGATTCTCTATGCCGGAGGAGGCAGGAACAGAGAGGAAGCTGAGAAGGGGACTATAATTGAAAAGAATGGAATAAAGGTCGGTTTTCTAGCTTTTACAAAAGTTGTTCCTGTTGTGGATTGGTATGCGGGAAAAAATAAACCAGGTATTATTGGTGCATACAAAGTCCATGAACAGGAGGTTGTAAGAACCATCCAGGAAATGAGGGAAAATTGCCATGTGCTGGTGGTATCTGTTCATTGGGGTCAAGAAGGTACTACAACCATAAGGGATGAGGAAAGGTACATAGGACATAGTATGATTGATGCAGGAGCAGACATAGTCATGGGACATCATCCTCATGTAGTTCAAGGGATTGAGATATACAAAGATAAGCCTATTTTCTACAGTTTGGGAAATTTCATATTTACCACATCTAAGATGGATATAAGCAATAAAACCATAATGGCTAATGTTAGAGTTGACCAAGAAGGGAATGTTTTAGATATTCATGTTGTTCCAGGGACTATAGTAAATGGAAAACCTACTCCCATGGAAGGCATTGAAAGGGATAATTTTATTAAATATTTAAATGGTTTAAACGTAAACTATGTATTGCATTGATTATCGCCTGGGAGGTAGAAAATGATACTATTATTGGTTTCTATAGCCCCATCAGCAGCGCTCATGTACTTTTTCTATATGAAGGATAAGTATGAAAAAGAACCAAGACATCTTCTTATAAAAGCTTTTCTTTTAGGTGTCATAGCTGTAATACCTGTATTGTTGGTAGAAATGAGATTGAACCTGTTTGATATGGAAGCGGATAGAAGCTTGGTAGCCGTAAGTTATACTGCTTTTATTGTGGCAGGACTTGTGGAAGAAGGTTTTAAGTTTCTGGTTTTCTATATGCTTATCTGGCGAAATCATGAGTTCGATGAAATGTATGACGGTATAGTATATAGTGTTTTTGTATCTCTTGGCTTTGCTACTGTTGAAAACATAGGTTATGTGTTGTCCACCGGATTTAGCGTGGCACTGTTAAGATCTATCACTGCAGTACCTGCCCATGCCTTGTTTGGCGTATCCATGGGTTATTATTTAGGTATAGCCAGATTTGCCAGAGTCCAGCACAGGGAAAAGTATCTTGGTTTGGCATTATTAGTTCCTGTGATCCTTCATGGGATATATGACTTTATACTTATGAGCCAGAGATACTATATGTTGACTGTATTTATAATATACATCGGATACCTTTGGAAAAGAGGTATGAGCAATGTGAAGGAGTTGGTGGAGTGCTCACCCTATAAGAACTTGGAAAACGATGAAGATGAAAATAACTAATGAAAGTATGCTTTTCTAGCAATAAAAAGAAGCCTTTCTCAGAATTAATGTGTGGGAAGGTTTCTTTTTGTGTTTTTGAAATAAACTTTGAAGGGGAACATGAAGGATTTTATTACCTAGCGTAGAATATGATAATTTGGTGTTAAAAATCACATGAGAAGGAGAGTGTAAAATGAATACAAACTTAAGAAAGAAACTAAGTATTCTGGTAGTACTTTCAATGGTAATTAGCTTAGTATTCGGTTCTTTTGCCGGAGTATACGCAGATGACAATAAAGTTACCATAACAATAGTACATACCAATGATACACATTCAAGAGTTGAAGCAGGTATTGGATTTGCAAAAGTTGCTGCTAAAGTAAAAGAAATTAAGGCAGCAAATCCAAACACATTAGTAGTTGATGCAGGAGATACATTCCATGGTCAACCCTTTGCTGTTATATCAAAGGGCGAAAGCATAGTAAAGATTATGAATGCCATTGGTTACGATGTAATGACTCCAGGAAACCATGACTTCAACTATGGTCAGAATAGACTTTTAGAATTGGCTAATATGGCTCAATTCCCAATCATTTCAGCAAACCTGTTAAAAGCTGATGGAACAACTCTTTTGAATCCCTATGTAATAAAGGAAGTAGGAGGACTGAAGATAGGCATATTTGGTCTGTCAACTCCTGAAACAGCTTACAAGACTAATCCAAAGAATGTGGAAGGCTTGACCTTTGCTGATCCCGTAGAACATGCTAAGAAAATGGTAGCAGAACTTAAGGAGCAAGGCGCGGATGCTATAATTGCATTGGTTCACCTCGGAATTGATAAGGAATCGAAAGATACATCTTATCTTGTTAGAGATAATGTAGAAGGAATAGATTTGATAATAGATGGTCACAGCCATTCAACATTGGATTCAATAAACAATGAAGGAAAAGCTACGAAAATAGTATCAACAGGCGAATACAACAATAACTTAGGAATAGTAAACATGACATTTGTAGATGGAAAATTGACAAGTGTTGAAGCTTCATCCTTCAGCACTGAAGATGCAGCAGCATTGGAAGCTGATGCTAGTGTTGCAGCTATTATAGAAGAATTAAATGCAGCAAACAAAGAGCTGACATCAGTTGTTGTAGGGAAGACAGATGTAGTACTTGATGGACAAAGAGAACATGTAAGAGGAGGAGAAACTAATTTATCCAACCTTATAACCGATGCTATGCTGGCAATTTCAGGCGCAGACATGGCCATAACCAATGGTGGTGGTATAAGAGCATCCATTGATGTAGGAGATATAACAATGGAGGATATTATAACAGTTCTTCCATTTGGTAATTATGTAGTAGTAAATGAATACACAGGAGCTCAGATAGTTGCGGCTTTAGAGCACGGAACAGCCAACTATCCTAATTTGGCAGGCGGCTTTGCACAGGTTGCAGGCGTAACATTTACACTTGATCTAAATGAGGAAGCAGGAAAGAGAGTAAAAGATGTAAAGATAGGCGGACAACCTATAGATTTGGAGAAAACATACAAAGTGGCAACAAATGACTTTATGGCAGCAGGCGGAGACGACTATACAATGCTTAAGGAAGGGAAATTGCTGTTCCAACTTCCAGGTCTTGATGAAGTACTTATTGAATATATAAAGGGGCTGGAAGCAATACCTGCAGAGGTAAGACCGAGAATGAATGTTATAGAGAAAGCTACAGCAGAAGAAGCTGTAGAAAATGTTGTTACAGAAAAACCTACAGTAGTAGAACCTAAAGAAGAAGCTGCTACAAAGACATATGTGGTAAAACCAAATGATGTACTGTGGAAGATAGCTGAGAAATTTGGCTTGACTTGGGAAAAGCTTGCTGAATTTAACAAATTGGATAATCCTCATCTAATTTTCCCTGGACAGAAATTATTGGTACCTGCAAATTAATGTTTCAATAATTGAAGATAATTCTAGAGTTTTGTAGTGAAAAAAGTTTATAAACAAAACTTTTGGGTCAGGTTTGATATGCCCTGTTTTTCAAAAAAAGGGAGGAATTCAAGCCTGACCCTTAATTTATATCTTCTTGTTGCATATTAATCATTATCTAGTATAATGAGTATATTAATACATTTTGGGGGAAGACGATGGGGAAGAAATATTTATATGTTGTGCTTACAAGGCCAAACACTATAATATCAAAGATTATAAGATTTATTAAAAAGGATGAGTATACTCATGCTGCCATTTCATTGGACAAGGATCTTGAGGAAATGTATAGCTTTGGGAGGAAGCATACATTTAATCCATTCATCGGCAAGTTCAAAAAAGAACATCTTAATAAAGGTATATATAGATTATGTAGGAAGTTGCCGGGCATAATATTGGAGATTGAAGTATCAGAAGAACAGTATGCGAAAGCAAAAGCTTTGATAGAACACTTCATTGTTCATGATAGTTATTATAAATATAATTATAGAGGGTTAATAGATAGCATTTTAAATAAGGAAGCATGCTATCACAATAGGTTTCTGTGTTCGGAATTTGTATATCATGTTCTTAAAGAAAGCGGTATTGTGAATTTAGGCATATCAAGAAATCTTATCAGACCACAGAATTTTCTTGCTTTAAAGAGCAATATAATATATAAAGGTGATTTGAAAGAAATCATTGAAACAGATAGCCTTTGGAATATTGAAAAGTTGAAAGCAAGTATTTGGGGTATTATATTTGAATAAAGGATGGGAAGGGCGAAGGACACCAACTTCGCCTTTTTTCATGCTTCCGACATAGCTTGGCTAGATGCTGGAAATTTCTAATTTTATAGAAATTATATTTTAATTGTTATACAATGAAGTATATGGATTTTGTTAAAGGAGCTTGCAAAATGTTGGAGATAGTCGGATGGATAAGATTAATTTTAAATTCTCTGTCTGAAGGAGTTTTGATAATCGATAAAGATTCAAAAGTTGTTTATATTAATGATGCATATACTAAAATCACTGGGGTAAAACATGATGACATTATTGGAAAACCTTTAAGTTCTGTAAGAAAGGGTGCTCAACTACCTACTGTAATAAAAACAGGAAAAGAGATTCTAAGGGTTTTACGAAAAGAAGAGGATAGCGAATACTTTGTTAATATGTATCCTATAGTATTTGAAGGAGAAATTATAGGAGGAATATCCATAGTAACTGCTATTGACGATGCTTATTATTTAAGTGAAAAACTAAACCAGTTAAGAGACAAAAATAGATTTTTGTTAAAAGCCCTTCAATATTCTAGTAGTGCAAAATATACATTCGATGACATAATAGCAGAAAGCAAGTTATCTTTAAAAACTAAAGATCTTGCCATGAAAATTGCAAAAACAGACAACCCTGTTTTGCTACAAGCAGAAACCGGATGTGGTAAGGAATTATATGCTCAAGCTATACATAGTGGCAGTTCAAGAAAAGACGGCCCTTTTATAGCTGTTAACTGTGCAACATTGTCACCTGATTTGCTGGAAAGTGAATTATTTGGCTATGAGGAAGGTGCTTTTACAGGAGCTAAGAAGAAGGGAAAAGTTGGCCTATTTGAAATGGCAAACTATGGTACATTATTTTTGGATGAAATATCAGAAATGGAATATTCTCTTCAAGCAAAACTGCTAAGGGTACTTCAAGAGCAAACAATAAGAAAAATTGGTGGTACTAATGAAATAAAGGTAGATGTTCGAATAATTTGCGCTTGCAATGTGGATTTACTAAAATATACTAATGAGGGCAAGTTTAGAAAAGATCTGTATTTTAGAATTTCTACTTTTCCCATATTTATAAGTCCTCTACGAGAAAGAAAAGAAGATATTTTACCTCTTACTGATTTAATGCTAAAAAATATAAGTATAAATTTGAAAAGAAATATTCAAATATCCTCAGATGCTCTTAATGTTTTAATGAATTATAATTGGCCGGGAAATATTAGAGAGCTTAAAAATGTATTGGAGTTTTCAGCTACCTTTGCACAAAATGGAACTATTCAAGTCCAACACTTACCGGAAGTTATCCAAAGAAGTGTTCTTAATTCTTATAGTTACAACGCTGCAAATGAAAAAAACTTAGCAGAAAGAGTTAAAGAGTTCGAAAAAAATGAAATTGAAAGAGCATTAGATTTATTTGGCAATACTGTAGAAGGTAAGAAAAAGGCTGCAAAATATTTGGGTATTTCTTTAGCTAGCTTATATAATAAGCTAAATTATTAAAAAGCAAGGAACTGTATTTCTAAAGCATTAGAAATACAGTTCTATTATTTTAGAAATGCTTGATTTTTGTAGATATGTTGCATTTCAGGTTATTTCATACCGGATGAAAAATAATATATTCTAAATTTCTATAAATTTAGTAAATAAGTGGGCCATGAGCTTAAGTATTTAGCCGATTTCAGCAGCTTTGTTTTTGGCATCATATTTGCGATATATTTTGATGAAATATAAAAAAAGGAGATGACTATATGCTTTCGTTAGTCGCATTTCTAACAATTTTATTAATTCTGGTATTAATTCTTACTAAAAAACTTTCTCCGCTATTATCCTTGATAATAGTACCAAGTATAGCAACTGTAATAATAGGCCAAGGAGCAAAGTTAGGCACTTATGCCGTAGATGGAATTAAAAGCATTGCTCCAACTGGAGTAATGTTCATATTTGCCATCTTGTTCTTTGGAATATTAACAGATGCAGGAACTTTTGATCCAATAATCTCAAAAATTTTAAAAACCGTCGGTAAAGACCCAGTAAAAGTTGCCATAGGTACAGCGGTATTGGCAATGTTAGTACACTTAGATGGTTCAGGTGCAGTTACTTTCGTAATTACTATCCCTGCTTTATTGCCATTATATAAGCAACTTAATATGAGCAACAGTGTACTTGCTACCATAGTGGCTTTAGGTGCCGGTACAATGAACGTTGTACCATGGGGTGGTCCTACATTGAGAGCAGGAACTGCTTTGGGTGTTGACGCAACTCAAGATTTATTCGTACCAGTACTTATTCCATGGTTTGTTGGTATAATAAGTGTTTTGATTATTGCATTTATCTTAGGTAAAAGGGAAAAGGCAAGACTTGGAAACGAGTTAGAAAAGATTAATGTGGATATCCAATATGATGTAGAAAACAACGAACTAAAAAGACCAAAGCTTTTCCTTATTAATGTTTTACTAATAGTAGTGGCTTTAGTTTTATTAATTAAAGGAACATTCCCTCCTGCTTTTGTATTCATGATGGCTACTGCAGCAGCTTTATTAATTAACTATCCAAAAGTAAAAGATCAAAAAGAAAGAGTAGATGCACATGCTAAAGAAGCTCTAATGATGGCTAGCTTATTGTTTGCAGCAGGTTCCTTTACAGGAATAATGAGTGGAACTGGAATGATTTCTTCCATGGCTGAATCTTTAGTAAATATTATTCCAGCTTCTTTAGGATCAAAACTGCCATTGCTAATAGGTATATTGGCTATGCCTCTAAGCTTACTATTTGATCCAGACTCCTTCTATTTTGGTGTACTACCTGTAATAGCCACAGCTGCAGCAGAGTTTGGAGTTAGCGCTGTAGATGTTGGTAGAGCAGCAATTTTAGGTCAAATGACTGTAGGTTTCCCAATAAGCCCTCTTACTGGTTCAACATTCCTATTAATTGGTCTTGCCGGAGTAGATTTAGGAGATCATCAGAAGAAAACTATACCATGGGCATATTTAATATCGATAATAATGCTAGCAGTTTCATTAATTATCGGTGCAATAAGTCTGTAATATTGAAAGGAAGAAGAGACGATGAGAAGTATTAGAATTGGCGCTGGCGCAGGCTATGCTGGAGACAGGGTTGAACCTGCAGTAGAATTAATGGAAAAAGGCAATATTGATTATATAGTATTTGAATGTTTAGCAGAAAGAACAATAGCTATAGCTCAACAGGAAAAGATGAAAGATCCGACTAAGGGATACAATGGGCTCTTACCTGAAAGAATGAGAAGGATATTGAAACTTGCTAAAGAGAAGAACATAAAGGTAATTACTAATATGGGTGCAGCAAATACCAAAGCTGCTGTAGAAGTTACTAAAAACATAGCAAAAGAGCTAGGTATAACAGGACTAAAGATAGCCGGTATACTAGGTGATGATATATATGACAGCATAGATAAATATAAGGACAATGAAATTCTGGAGCTTGGATGCAAGTTAAAAGACCTGGATGGGGAAATACTATCTTCAAATGTATACTTGGGTGCTGAAAGTATAGTAGAGGCATTGGAAAATGGTGCAGATATAATAATTACAGGAAGAGTTGCAGACCCCGCACTGTTTATGGCTCCTATTATATATGAATTTAAATGGGGTTTAGAGGATAAATTTAAAATGGGTCAAGCAGTTTTAGCTGGACACCTACTGGAATGCGCTGGGCAAGTAACCGGAGGATATTATGCAGACCCTGGATATAAAGATGTAGAAAATTTGCATCTACTAGGGTTTCCAATAGTCGAAATAGATGAAACCGGTGAATTTATTGTAACTAAGGTAAAAGGTTCCGGTGGAAAGGTTTCATCAGCAACATGCAAAGAGCAAATGCTATATGAGATCCATGACCCATCAGCCTATTTTACTCCTGATATAGTAGCAGATTTCTCCAAGGTAACTTTTGAAGATATAGAAGACGATGTGGTGAAAGTAACTGGAGCAAGTAGCAAACATCAGCCTGAAACTCTTAAGGTAAGTATCGGGTATAAGGATTGCTTCATAGGCGAAGGCGAAATAAGCTATGGAGGGACAAATGCGATAAATAGAGCAAAACTGGCAGCAGATATAGTTGAAAGAAGACTAAAATTAATTGGAGCTAACATAGAAGAATATAGAGTAGATTATATTGGATATAACTCATTGTATAAAGATAGCATATCCAGCCCAATTAAACCTGAGAGCTTTTCAGAAATAAGGCTTAGGATAAGCGGCAGAACTAAGGAAAGAAAAGATGCTGTATTAATAGGTAATGAAGTTGAAGCATTATATACCAATGGTCCTGCTGGAGGCGGGGGAGCTACTAAAGCAGTAAGTGAAGTTATATCAATTTGCTCAATATTTATACCTAGAGACGCTGTTGATGTAAGCGTGATATATGAGGAGGTATAGAAAAATGAAGTTAAAAGAAATAGCCCATTCTAGAACCGGTGACAAAGGAGACATATCAAATATATCATTGATAGTATATGATATGAAGGATTATGAATTGATTAAGGAAAAAGTTACTGCAGAAAAAGTGAAAGAATATTTCAAGGAAATATGTCATGGCGAAGTAAAACGTTATGAAATAGACAGCATTGGGGCATTAAACTTCGTATTGGATAAGGCTTTAGGCGGTGGAGTAACTAGAAGTTTAGCCTTAGATAAGCATGGTAAATCCTTAAGCTCAGCACTGTTGGAAATGGAAATATAAAACCAGAAGGCGTTTTATAGCTTTTAAATAAGCTATGAAACGCCTCTTTTTATTGGCAGGTACGACGAAGGATGGATGTAACATTCTGGTGAAAGTTCTGTATGGAGACGTTCTTACTTTGAGAGGTATTATGGATATTAGGAAATAATAGTCTGTCTTCTGCATGACCGTGCTTCCACATAATCATAAAAGGCTTCAAGCCTTGTCTGGTAGCCGGCTTCTCCCGTTTGTTCATCCACTATGAGATATAGAATGGGTATGTCATAATCCTTTTCTATCTGAGGAAGTATGGAACGGGATACTATTTCAGGCATGCATCCCATGGGATAAATTTGAACCAAGCCATCATAGCCGGAAAGAGCATAATTTACAGCGTGACCAAGACATTGCTGGGTATGGCCTCCTATAAGCACCGGAAGATAGGGCTTAGATAGTCTTTTTTCCAGTTCATAAGGTATTTCTCTTCGCAGAGGCTTAATAAGATTGTTCTCTGCCCAATCTTTAACAGTCATGGATCTGTGAACTTCCGCGCCCATATTTCCTAATCTTTCTTCAGCATTAAGGTTGGAGAAAGGGTCTATTATTGTATAAATCTCTCCGATTATTCCTATCTTTATAGGATTCATGTCTTTATCTATGTCTAAAGCCAGGAGTTGATTCTTTGTAGCATCTATAAGTTCTGAAATTTCTTTTGTACCTTTTGCAGTCAACACCTTGGTTTTGAAGTTGTGGATTATGTTATTGACTTTAGCCTTATCCTTGGTTCTGGGTCTTACGTAATATTGTACCTGATTTAATTCATCGATTTTTTCACAAACCTTATAGGCATCTATAAATGCTTTATAAGTTTTGCTGCTTATTTTTCCACCTAATTTTCTTAAGTTGTTGATGAACTTTCCTATGCCTTCTTTTGGAGGATCAAGAATGATCATATCTACATCATAGCCCATATCCTGTAATATCAGCTTTTGTAGTGGACCATAATAACCGAAACGGCAAGGTCCGCAGCTTCCTGTAATGACTATGGTGTCTGCCCCCGCCTCTATGCTTTTTATATAGTTTCCAAGCATTATTTTAAAGGGGAGGCATATTCCTTCAGGGGATTCCTTTGCACCCATTCTAAGAGTGTTTTCCGTACTATAAGGCGGTATTATGCTTTCTATGCCTAAATCATCAAACATAGCTTTTACTGCAATATATGCTTCACCCATATGGGGATAAGTCAATCTCAATTAGCTTGCCTCCTATCTATCAGATCAAGAAAAGCTTCCAATCTGGTATTGAAATTGGCATCACCTGTATGTTCATCAAGGGTTATGACCATGAAAGGTTTATTATATTTCTTTTTTCCTAATCGTTGGATTATTTCAATGGATAATGAATCAATGCCGCAACCAAAGGAAGTGAGCATCAATATTCCATCTATATTATTGTTTTCAAACATGTATAAGGCACTTCCTATAAGATCCTTACCGCTGCTCCAGAACATCCTTTTTTCAAAAATTTGGCACTTTTCTTCTATAATTTTTTCCTCCAACATTTCAGGCAGTATAAATTTAATGCCTCTATTGGATAGTTTGTCCAGAAGGTTCATGTTGATGAAGCTGTCATAAAGAAGGTATGGATGAGTAGCTATTCCCACCAAAGGACCGCTATTGTTCTTGGATACATCAGTTCCATCAATATATTTGCAAGGCAATTCTCCCTTCAGAAGGCAGTTATCATATATTATCTGCTCTCTAGCGGCCTTATCGGCAGCCTTTTTTATTTTGTAAGGATTTTTAGTAAATATCGTGCCCAGTTTATACAAAGAATTAATAAGATTCTTTCTGCTCTTATACATGTTGATCTCTACATCAATAAGTTCAGGCAATCCGTCAACAGAGTATTTCACCATCTCAGGCAAACCACCAAATTTGGGACATATGTATTCTCTTGGAACAATGCTGGTGAGCCTGGGTATCAGCATATAATCAACCTTGTCTTTGAGATATTCTGCATGGCCGTGATATACTTTAACGGGGAGACAGGCATCATCTATGCAAAACCTTGACCCCAAATTCAATATTTCCTTGTTTGTAGGTGGAGACGGTACCACCTCTGCACCCAGTTCCATCAAGAATCTCTTGGCAAAGGGATAAAATTTGTAAAAATACATACCTCTAGGTATACCTACTCTAACACTCAAAAAAATCACCTCTTCACAGCTAGTATTATTGACTGTGAAGAGGTTTTTTAAACATAGATTTGGTTGCGCGACCTAGGGGATTCCTATAGGGTCCTGCTGCGTGCTACGGGCTACGAGGACTCGGGTATTCCTTCTGGGTCATTTTGATGAACACGGATTTACACGGCGGTAACCGCGGATTAATACCGAGGGTTATTTTTTGAGAACACGAAAAGACACTAAGGATTCACTAAAATACACTAAAGGGTAATATAAGTTTACAAATAGTTGCATGAAGCAGAAAGAATCAAATCCCTAAAAAATGCCATAACACTAGAGACTAGCGGCTAGTGACCAGTCTTAAGGGGAATGTCCAAACCCTTGTGTTCTGCAGCCCGCAGGAGGACCAAAAGGAATACCCTAGGCCTCGCAATCAATGTTATATTAACCGCTATAGTAACTAAAGAATAAGCATATGTGCAAGTGAACATATTTATTGATTTTGCACAAACTCTTTGCAAAATATCCTTAGAAAAATCGTATGGGCAGCACGGATGCTGCCCAAGCCTTCCAGGGCATGGAGGCCCTTTGGGAGGCGTTAGATTTTTCTTAGGGTATGAGCTTTAGAGTTTAATAAAATCAATACCTTTGTGAACTGCACATATGCTTATTCTGATTCGATGTAGTATCGAAGCAGTAAATAAAAACCTCAGAGAAATGCTAACTAACTCGCAACCAGAAACTCGAGAGAAGACAGAAGAGGAATCCTTAGGCTCGGCACGTGAACATCAAATAGGAAATCCGTACAATATCAATCCAAGTCCGCCGGATATAACTATTGCCAGTATGGGGCTTATCTTCAGCTTATATACTCCTAGAAAAATCAGTACACCGATGATTATACTTTTAATATCCACAAAGGATACTTTTCCTATTGTAAAACATGCAGCGGCTATGATGCCAAGGACTGCAGGTCTTATTCCTTTTAATACCCATTTGACCCAGTCAAGATGCTTAAACTTATTGAAATATATGGAGACAATAAGTGCCAATATTGTAGGAACCAAAACTACTCCTATTGTACCCAGGACTGAACCCCAAATTCCTCCAAGCTTGTAGCCTAAATATGTAGAAGAATTAACTGCAATAGGTCCGGGAGTCATTTCTGCTATTGCCACTATATCAATGAACTCTTCCGGGCTTATCCAGCCTTTATCCAGAATTATATCTTTCTGAATCATGGATACTACCGCATATCCTCCTCCGAAGCTGAAAGCTCCGATTTTCAAGAAAGAGAAGAATATTTTCCACAATATATTATTCATTATTTAGCAACCTCCTCTCTGAAAAAGAAGAAGCCTAATATGCCAGATACTATTACGGCTGCGATGGGATGAATATTTAAAAATGTCATGCCCAGAAGGGTAGCCAGTGATATGAGAAGGTTCTTAGATTTTAAACCTATGGACTTTGCCAGCTTGATTACTGCAAATATTATTAAAGATACAACTGCAGGCCTTATACCTCTAAAAATGTTCTGAACCACTGCACTATCCTTTATGGTGGTAAAGAAGACTGCTATGGCAAGTATTATAAGGAAAGATGGTAAAGCTGTTGCCACAACTCCTGTTATGGCTCCAGGTATTCCTGCCATACGGTATCCTACATAAGTGGCAGTGTTGGTTGCAAGTGGTCCGGGTAGGCTATTGGTAAGGGCAATAGCATCAAGAAATTCATCTTCACTTATCCATTTTTTATTCTCTACTATTTCTCTCTGTATTACAGGAACCATGGCATAGCCGCCACCTATGGTGAAGCAGCCGATCTTAAAAAATGTGACGAACAGTTGATATAGCATTGTATCACCTACTTTTATTGATATACACTCTAATATTATGCCATAAGATGTTTACTGTCAAACTTCCTTGGGTGGCTAATTTCCTATTTTGCACAAAAAGAATGTATTATTGAGAAATGTGAAGTATAATATAAGTATCATTTTGTACATAATCAAATTTTATGCAGGAGGTTGCTTAAATGAAGGAAAACATAATTAGGGATATTAAACTTGCTTCATCAGGTCATAGGAAGATTGAATGGGTAAAAAGAAATATGCCTGTGCTTTCTAAGATAGAAGAAGAGTTTATTGAGGATAAGCCTTTTTCAGGTAAAAGAATTGTGATGTCAATACATTTAGAGGCCAAGACTGCATATCTTGCAAAAGTTTTAAAAGCAGGAGGAGCAGAGGTTTCCATAACAGGAAGCAATCCGCTGTCCACTCAGGATGATGTGGCTGCAGCTTTGGCAGAGGACGGGCTTCATGTATATGCCTGGTATAATTCCACTGCTGAAGAATATAATGAGCATCTCAATGCAGCTCTTGACATAAAACCCCATATAGTCATAGATGACGGGGGAGATTTGGTTCATTTGTTACATAGCACAAGACAGGAGTTAGTACGCGATATATTGGGAGGATGCGAGGAAACAACAACAGGTGTGTTAAGGCTGAGAGCAAGAGAGAAGGCAGGTCAGCTTTTGTTTCCTATGATTTCAGTAAACGATGCTTATTGCAAATACCTTTTTGACAATAGATACGGTACCGGTCAATCTGTATGGGACGGAATAATGAGAACCACCAATCTTATTGTAGCAGGCAAAACTGTGGTGGTCATAGGTTATGGCTGGTGTGGAAAAGGAGTAGCAAATAAAGCAAAGGGTTTAGGGGCCAATGTGGTGGTCTGTGAAGTGGATCCTATAAAGGCTATAGAGGCATACATGGATGGTTACAGGGTAATGCCTCTCATTGAAGCTGCTTCCATAGGAGACTTCTTTGTAACTGTGACAGGATGTACTAAAGTGTTGACAAAAGAACACTATGAGAAGATGAAGGACGGAGCCATACTTGCCAACGCAGGCCATTTTGATGTGGAAATATGGAAGCCTGATTTGGATAGCTTGGCTGTTGAAAGGAAAATAATGAGAAACAATATAATGGGATATGTAATGAAAGACGGCAGAGTTATAAACCTTTTGGCAGAAGGAAGACTGGTGAATTTAGCAGCAGGAGATGGACATCCGGCAGAAATAATGGACATGAGTTTTGCATTACAGGCTTTGAGTGCTAAATATATAAATGATAATTATAATAGTCTGGATAAGAAGGTATATGATGTGCCTGATGAAATAGACAGGAAAGTCGCATTTATGAAGCTTGAAGGTATGGGCATAAAGATTGATGAATTGACTCAAGAGCAAGATGAGTACTTAAAAGGATGGGGAGAATAAATGAGTTTGTTATTGATAAATGCCTCAGTAATAACATGCGATGAAAATGGAACTGTAATAAAGGATGGGGCAGTAGGCATAAAGGATGGAATCATAGATTATGCAGGTCCAGTACAGGGCGTTTTAGCAGAAAACTATGAAAGAGTCATTAATATAAAGGGCAAAGCTATAATGCCCGGATTTGTCAATGCTCATAATCATGCTGCAATGACCATGTTCAGGAATTATGCAGACGATTTGAAGCTTATGGATTGGTTGTTCAATAAAATATTTCCTCTGGAAGATAAGCTAACAGAGGAAGATGCTTATTGGGCTTCTTCTTTGGCCATGCTTGAAATGATAAAAGGAGGCACAACTGCCTTTTGTGACATGTATATGTTTATGGACAAGACTGCAGAAGCAGTAGCTCAGTGCGGTATGAGAGCGGCTTTGGGAAGAGGATTGCAGGGGGAATCTGTTGAAGGTCCTGATCACAGAGTATCTGAAGCCCTTGCGCTATATAAGAATTTTCATAACAGTTGCAATGGAAGGATTAGGGTGAATCTGGCAGCTCATTCTGTTTATACCTGCTCTTTTCCTTATCTTGAAAAGGTGGCTCGCCTTGCTCGGGAAATCAAGGCTGATATACATATACATCTTTCTGAAACAACAGATGAGGTAAAAAACTGCATAGAAAAGTACGGTGTGTCACCTGTTAAACTTGCGGATAAAGCAGGGTTGTTGAGTGAGAGAACCATAGCTGCTCACTGTGTTGTGGTTGATGAGGAAGATATGGAATTATTGAAAGAAAAAAAGGTCAATGTGGTGCACAATCCAGGAAGCAACATGAAGCTTGCCAGCGGGATAGCTCCCATAAAAGCCATGGCAGATTTGGGAATAAACATAGCTTTGGGAACGGACGGTGCATCTAGCAATAATAATTTGGATATGCTGGAGGAGATGAGGGCAGCAACCTATCTTCAAAAAGTTATCACTAAGGATCCTACAGCACTTCCTGTAGATCAGGTTCTTAGAATGGCAACTGTAAACGGTGCCAGAGCATTGGGATTTGATAACGTTGGAGAGATAAAGAAGGGTGTGGCTGCAGACCTAATAGTGATAAACACAGATAAACCTTGGTATTATCCAAAGTATAATGAAAAATCTGCCATAGTATATTCGGGAAACTTTTCTGATGTCGAATTCGTCATAATTGATGGGAATATTGTAATGGAAAAAGGTCAAATATTGACTATGGATGAAGAACGTATATTATACGAAGTCCAAAAAAGAGCTTATTAATAAACCACTAAAAGACACTAAAATTTCACTAAAGGACACCAAAGATTATAAATAATATGCGTACAATGATTATAATTGCAATAAATCAAATCTAAGTGATATTACTGATGGATTGTGTTGTCTAGAGTATTTCTCTTTGGTATTTGATCTTATCTACTTCACACTAAGGTATTTATTATTTATATTAGCCTTTAGTGTATTTTAGTGGACCTTTTGTGTCTTTTAGTGTTTTTTAATAAAGCCCCAAAAGGAATACCTAAGTTCACGCAGCACGTAGCTCGTAACAGGACGGAAAAGGAATACCCTAGGCACCGCAACCAATAATGTATAAAGGGGGGAAGTAAGGTTGAGAAAGTTTATGGCAGTGCTTCTGTGTATGGCAGTATTAGTTGCCGGAACAGTATTTTATATAACGTCTATATGGACTCAGGTTCCATACGCAGAGGATAAGAATTATTTGATAATAGGCTCTGAAATAATAACAGATGTAGAAGAACCATTGATAGAGAACGGATATATACTTCTCTCTTTCAATGCAATAAAGAAACATATTGACCCCAACGCATATTGGGATGAAAAATTGGAGAAGGTGGTTTTTACCACTAAGGACAAGCTTATTACAATGAAAACGGACAAGCTTACAGCCATGGTAAATCAAAAACCCATTGATTTAAATGTGCCTGCCAGGGTTGTGGATGGAATACCATATATACCTATAGAATTTCTGAAGGATATATTGAATATTCATGTAGAGCTTGTTGATGATACAATTGCTATAATAGATTTTACCAAGGATACTGTAGTCACAGGTGGACTTTTGAAGGAAAGAGGACTTAAAAAGGATAGCACATTGTTCTCTCCATATGTTACAAAGCCTTTGCAAGAAGGAGATAAGGTAAGGGTCTTCCAGCAAGTGGGGGATTGGTATAAGGTCAGGACGAAGAATGGTATATTCGGATATATAGAAAAACAATATTTAAGCATAAATGAGGAAACCGTTACTGAGCCATTGCCTCAGGAAGCAGTAATAGAACCCTTTAAGCCAGAGAAAGGCAAAATAAACATGGTGTGGGAGCATGTTATCAAAAAGAATCCTGATGTGAGCAAGCTTAAAGCCATGGAAGGATTAGATATTGTGTCTCCTACTTGGTTTGCCGTAATAGATGGAAAAGGAAATGTATCAAATAATGCGGATATGGAGTATGTGAAATGGGCGCATAAAAACGGTTATAAGGTGTGGGGGTTGGCTACCAACGATTTTAATCCCGACATAACCCATGAGTTTTTGAATAATACGGATACAAGAGAAAAGATAATCAGTCAGCTCCTTGTATATGCAAAGCTTTATAAGTTGGATGGAATAAACATTGATTTTGAAAATATATACGAAAAAGACAAGAACATGCTTACGCAGTTCATGAGAGAGCTATATCCCCTTTGCAGAGAGCAAGGCCTTACGCTTTCTATGGATGTTACCTTCATATCAGGAAGCAGCACTTGGTCCAAATGCTATGACAGAAAGGCATTGGCAGAAGCAGTAGATTATATGGCTGTAATGGCCTATGATCAGCATTGGGCTTCAAGCCCTAAGGCAGGTTCTGTTGCTCAGTATAAATGGGTTGAAAGCAATCTTAAAAAGATACTGGAACAAGTTCCAGCAGAAAAGGTTATACTTGGAATGCCTTTCTACACAAGACTATGGGAAGAAGAAAAAGTGGATGGAAAGGTGAAAGTTACATCAAAAGCTTTATCTATGTCAGCGATACAGAAAATACTTGATGAGAAAAAACCGGAGATAATATGGGATGAAGAAAGCGGTCAGCGCTATGCTCAGTATACAGAGGGTGGAAAAATTTATAAAGTTTGGATAGAAGATGCGGAATCCATTAAACTAAAATCCTCTTTGGTTAACAAGTATAATTTGGCAGGAGCCGCAGCTTGGAGGAGAGGTTTTGAGACTGAAGATATCTGGCCTGTTATAGCTAAAAATCTGAAGAAGACGGATAGTAGCAGCCAAAGAGCTCAGGCTAATTGAAGAATACGGATTCACATGGATTTATCCACGATTAACAATGAGGGTTATTTTTTAAGAACACTAAAAGATATAAAAATTTGCTAGGATATACGTCTGAAGCAGGACGGAAAAGGAATACCACAGTGACTAATCATCACATGTGGTATTTTTTTGATTTATAGTATGATATAATTGTAGCATTGAAATCGGAGAGTGATAAATTGGCTTATACATACATATTAAAATGCTCTGACGACACATACTATACAGGCTGGACAAAAGATTTGGAGAAAAGGCTTAAAGCCCATAATAGAGGCGTAGCATCAAAGTATACAAGGACAAGGCTTCCGGTAAATCTTATATACTATGAATATTTCGATTCGGATAAGGAAGCCATGCGTAGAGAAGTTGCAATAAAAAGATTATCTCGCAAGAAAAAGGAAGAATTAATTAAGTTCAATAATATAATGAGGAGGAATGGTCATGAATAAAGAAACAATGCTGGAAAAGAAAATTTGGGCAGTGATAGGTGCTACCCAAAATACTGAAAAATTCGGATACAAGATATACAAGAGGCTAAAGGAAAAAGGATATGAAGTATATCCGGTAAATCCGGTTTGCGAGGCCATTGACGGTGACATATGTTATAAAAACCTTTCTTCTCTTCCCAAGGTGCCGGAAGTAATAAATATGGTTGTGGCACCTGAAAAAGGAAAGACTTATATTGAAGAGGCAGCTGCATTGGGGATTAAATATGTCTGGTTCCAGCCAGGCACTCATGATAATGAAATTCTACGCTTAGCAAAAGATAAAGACATGGAAATGCTCTTAGGTTGTGTTCTTGTTGCTACAAATCAATAAAATTTGGCAAATGATTGGGAATACCTTACTCAACTGACCTTCACCGAGGCGAATTTTTCGCTTAAGGAAGTTTCTTTTTATGGAGGTGCAAAATAATGATAGTTGGGACAGCAAAAATATATCTGCATGCAAACTGGGTACATTCCCTTAAAGAAAAAAGAATGGTAGTAAAAAGCCTTATCGATAAAGTAAAGCATAAGTTTAATGTATCAATTGCTGAAGTAGAAGATTTGGATGTGCATCAGTCTATAGTCATTGGAATTGCTTGTGTTAGCAATAGTACAAAGCATTCCAATCAATGCATTCAAAGTGTAGTTGAATACATTGAGCAGAACACTGAAGCTGTAGTGCAAAATATTGAAGTTGAAATTTTGTAGAAGAGAGCTCTGTTAATTGGAAATTATCAATTGCTTAAAAGCTCCATTAGATGTGATATAATTGGATAGAGAGCTAAACTGTCTATGAAAAGGTGGGTTAATATGAAAAAAGAAGAGGTTAAGTCCAGCGTACTTTTGTTGCTGACAGCGGCTATATGGGGCTTTGCCTTTGTTGCCCAAAGAGTTGGCATGCAGCACGTGGGAGCATTTACATTTAATGGTCTTAGGTTTATATTGGGAAGTATATCCTTGTTGCCATTATTGTATATTAGCAGTCGTAAATCAAAAGAATCAGACGGTGATAAAAAGGAAGTTTCTAACAATACCAGTGTTATTTTTGCAGGACTTATAGCCGGAAGCGTTTTGTTTTTTGGAGCATCTCTACAACAAGTAGGTTTGATATATACAACAGCAGGTAAAGCAGGTTTCATCACAGGTCTTTATATTGTTTTCGTTCCAATTTTAGGATTATTTCTCAAACAGAAGACCAATGTTGCTACTTGGCTGGGAGTTCTAGTTGCAGCTGTTGGATTATATTTTTTGAGTGTAAACGAAGGCTTTTATATTGAATTTGGCGACTTGCTTGAAATAATAGGTGCAGTGTTCTGGGCTGTTCATATTCTTGTTGTTGACCATTTTACGAAGAAAGTGGAAGCATTAAAATTATCCTTTGTACAGTATGTTACATGTTCCATCCTAAGTCTTATTACTGCATTTATATTTGAAGACATCAGTTTGGGTGTTATACCTCAGGTCATAGTTCCTTTGCTTTATGGAGGTATCATGTCTGTCGGTGTTGGATATACATTGCAGGTTGTTGCTCAAAAGCATGCTAAGCCTTCTCATGCAGCAATAGCTATGAGCATGGAATCTGTATTTGCCAGCATAGGCGGATTGCTATTGCTTGGTGAAGTGATGTCATTGAGAGGATATTTAGGTTGTGCATTAATGCTGGCTGGTATGTTATTGTCACAATATGACAACTTTAAAAAGGATAAATTAGAAGTTTCATCATCGGTATCTGATTAGTGAATGATATTCATATTATAGGTGGTAAATGAATGACAGGCTATGGTCTTGTTCTGGGCGGCGGAGGAGCCAAGGGTTCTTATGAGATAGGGGTATGGAAAGCTCTTAGGGAGCTGGAAATACCTCTAGTAGCCGTTGCAGGAACTTCTATAGGGGCGTTAAACGGGGCCATGATTGTTCAGGATGATTATGACAAGGCTTTTGAATTATGGACCAGTATCTCAATTAAAGCCATAATAAGTGTGAATGAAAGACTATCGGATTTGGATACTCGGCAGAAGACAGAAGACACCATAAGCCTTATAAAAGCTGCCATCACTTCCGGTGGATTGGATGTGACTCCTTTGAAAAAGCTTCTAAATATGGCTGTAAATGAGGAAAGAATCAGAAAATCTCCTATGGATTTTGGAGTAGTGACTTTTTCATTGACAGACAGAAAACCAGTAGTCATCTTTAAAGAAGATATACCGGAAGGAAAAATTGTGGATTATCTTTTAGCCAGCGCATCCTTTCCTGCTTTCAAGCCTATGGAGATAGGCGGGAAGAAATTCATTGATGGAGCCGTATATGACAATTTGCCTGTATCGCTTATGCTTCAAAAAAAGATATACAATGTAATATCAGTAGATGTTTCTGGCATAGGACGGGTGAGAAAAGTTAAGACCAATGACTTGAATATTATACAAATAAAAAACTCTGAAAACCTGGGTCCAACATTGGCTTTTGATGTGGAAAGAGCAAAAAGAAACATGGAAATAGGCTATTATGATGCCATGAAGGTTTTTGGAAAATATAAAGGCAAGTATTATTTTTTTAATGATACAAGGAACCATATAAAACTGGATGAAAGCCATATAAAACTGATATATGCCTTTCTTGGAATGGATTGGGATAAAAGGCTCAGTCCTCAAAACAGACTTATAATATATAAACTTATAAAGGTTCTAAAAAGTTACTCTTCTGAAAGGAAATTAAAAGACACTGACGGAATAATCTCTGCGGCAGCTGAAGTGTCAGCAGAAGTCATGGGAATAGACAGGTGCAGGGAGTACTCTCTAAATGAGCTGATAGATATTATCATAGAACAATACAATTCGAAAAAAGCTGATATAGCCTTAGCGGATTTTTCAAAAATAATGGAAGAAGATATATGGAACGTTAATAACTATAGTTTTACAGAGAAGATGAAAAAAATCATATCTGAAAGCAAGTTCGCGGCTTTATACAGTGCGGATATTAATGACTTATCTGATAGAGCAATACTATATCGAAGGCTTTTGGCCCTTACTTTTCCCAAAATATGTATCACAAACATATTTATCGCTATGATGATTAAGTAATGAAGAATTTCTTTAGCTAAGTAGGAGGGATCAATGATGGAAGAGAACTTTAATATATTAGCTAAAGATTGGACAAAGAATATACCGGAAAAAAACTATGAAATTGCAGCTGATATAATTGAAAGGCTTAATATCGGAGAAGGCCATAATGTATTGGATGTGGCGGCAGGTACAGGAATACTATATTCTATTCTTAAAGATAAAGGTTTATCAAATTATGTGGCAGTGGATATTGCAGATAAAATGGTGGAAGAATTTCTGAATATTTACCCAGGAACAGATGTAAGATGTCTTGATTATGAGAAAAAATTGATGTTTGAATGTGATTTTGATTTTGTAATTATATTCAATAGTATACCTCATTTTAATGATTATGATGCTATATTTGAAAACTCATATAATAATCTAAAAGCAGGAGGAAAATTCGTAATTTGCCATGCAAGGACAAGAGCTGGACTAAAAGAGCACAGGCGAAAAATTGGATACGTTTCAGATAAGGAAGAGCCTATACCAACAGATGAAACACTTATAAATCTTTGCCAAAAGCATGGATTTGGGGAATTTATAATAGATGATACAGAGTACTTTTACTTTTGTTGTCAAAAATTAGACCAAGATGAAAAAATATTTGAATTATAGTAAAGATGTGTTTTTTTAATAATTTGATATGATAGAATCATGGTGGACAGAAAAAATTTATGGTATGGGGGCGAATATGAGAGATTTAATTTTTGGCCTAATAGGCGGAACTGCTCTTCTCATGTATGGTGTTGACAAGATGGGAGAAGGGCTAGAAAAAGCTTCAGGTGAAATGATGAAGAAAATGCTCTCTATATTGACCGGTAAAGTTTGGAGCGCTTTTTTGGTGGGAACAATTATAACTGCACTGGTACAAAGCAGCACAGCGGTGACAGTTCTTACAGTAGGATTTGTAAATGCAGGTCTTATGAAGCTGCCCCAGGCAGTGGGTATCATTTACGGCGCAAATATTGGAACCACTATAACTGCTCAGTTGATGGCTTTCAGCTTTAATTTCAAATTGACGGAGATAGCGCTGCCTGTTTTAGGCATAGGATTCGCAATAGGATATTTCTCAAAAAACAAGACACTTAAGAACTTTGGCGATGCTCTTATGGGCTTTGGAATGATGTTTTTAGGGCTTAAGATTTTGAATCAAGGAATACCTTTCATGCAGCACAATCCAACTCTCAGATACTTTTTCGAAACATACGCTTCTATTCCAATTGTAGGTATTCTGCTTGGGGCAGTGGCAACTGCTTTAGTGCACAGCAGTGCAGCCACAGTAGGTTTGGTAATGATTTTGGGTCAAGCAAGCCTGCTAGACCTTACATCAGCAGTGACCATAATGCTTGGAGATAATATTGGAACATGCATATCAGCACAATTGGCAAGCTTTTCTGGTAATATTCATGCCAGAAGGACGGCCTGGGCACATACACTTTATAATGTTTTCGGCGTCATATTAGTATCTTTGATATTACCTTATTTTGTTCGCGCAATTGAAGTTATAACTTTATACTTTCAACCTAACGGAGATATAGGATCTCAGATTGCTAATTCTCATACATTTTTCAATGTTTTCAGCGCGTCAATCTTTCTACCTCTTACAAAATATTATGTTAAGTTTCTTGAAACCGTTATTAGAGGCAAGGAATTGGATCATGAACCTCAATCAATCTATTTAGATAAACTTTTGATGGATACACCTGCAGCAGCTTTTAAAGCTACAATATCGGAGATTACAAGAGGTGCTGAGCTAACAAGAGTAATGCTGAACAATGTTATGGAGGCTCTGTTCGAAAATGATAAGGATAAGATAGAGCTGGTTAACAAGGATGAAGAAGTTGTAAATCAGTTACAGAAGGATATAACTGTCTATATGGTGGAATTGTCAAAAAGACCTCTTTCCGATGCAAATTCAATAATAGTGCATGCTATGATTACCAGTATCAACAATATTGAGAGAATGGGAGATCACATATCAGATATAGCAAAATTGGTAGAAAGTAAGATAAACAGAAATCTGGTCTTTTCAGATGAGGCCATTGATGAACTCAAGCAGCTAAAAGAATTGATCATATGGATGTATGACAATATCATAAACTTATTAAAGGAAAAAAATGAAGAACTGGCAAAATCCACTGCAGAACTTGAAGATAAAGTGGATGAATTGTGCAAGGAATTGGCAAACAATCATATAATTAGGTTGGAAGCAGGAAAATGCAATGTGGAGGCAGGGGTAATCTACTTAGATATAATAAACCATTTTGAGAGAATAGCAGATCATATTTATAAAGTTTCCCTTTTGTCAAAAGATGAGCTTCAAGGCATAGCCAGATCTACAGATAAGAATGCAGTAGAAGCTTAGATTGGAGTTTTGTGACTTATAGGATGATGATATATGGATAAGTTTTTCAGTATATATTATAGCGGAGAACCTTTTCAGATATTTTCACGAGTACATATAGTTTCACTATCAATAATTCTAATTATTATACTTCTTATATATTTTAACGCTGAGAGACTTAGAAAGAGCAGAGTTGATAGATTTGCAAGAAATTTTATTGCTACAGGATTGATAGCTACGGAATTGTCCTTTCAATTGTGGTGTGGGATTAAAGGCGTCTGGACAGTGGAATACAATCTTCCTTTTCATCTCTGCACCATTTCTACAATAATCTGTGCCATAATGTTATATAAAAATAGCTATAAGATATATAGACTTGCTTACTTTTGGGGACTGGGAGGAGCTATACCGGCACTTTTGACACCGGACTTAAGTGGATATGGTTATCCGCATTATGTGTTTTTTAAATTTTTCATACTCCACGGATTAATAATTATAGCAGTAGTTTATATGACTTTTGTGTACAAATATAGGCTTGATATAAAGTCAGTTTTTAGAGCATTTGCATACATAAATATTTTTGCATTGGTTGTGGTACCTGTAGATATTATTACAGGGGGTAATTACCTGTTTTTATGCAGAAAGCCGGATGCTATAACACCTCTTGATTATTTAGGTCCATGGCCTTGGTATATTATCCCTATGGAATTAGTAGTATTGGCCATGTTTTTTGCCTTTTATCTACCTTTTGCTATAAAGGATCATGTGGATAGGTATAAAAGTGCCGGTTCAGGATTGAGTTCAGGGTTATGATAACTTAAAATATATCTGTAATAATAGTTATGGCGGAAAGTATATTGACAAAAATTCTTGATAATCATATAATATAACAAATCAATATGATAAATCCTATGAAGGGAAGCAAGTAAGCTTGGAAACAGATTTACAGAGAGCTGCAGAGGGTGGAATTGCAGTAATTATGTCTAGGCCGAATGGGTCCTTGAGGATTTTGGCGAAATGGCAGTAGCCAATAACGTGGGCTTCATGTTATAGAAGCAGGATATAAAGTCCCTTGGGATGGAGTATCTGTAATGAGGAGAAGCATTTTGCTTCTTGAATTAGGTGGTACCGCGTTTATTACGCCCTATAGATTTTATCTATAGGGCTTTTTAATTACTTAATATACGGAGGTGTAGTTTATGGAAAATGCAAAAAAGGTCATATTAAGTGGAATCCAACCTTCTGGAGATCTTACCATAGGAAATTATTTGGGAGCTATAAAAAACTGGGTTTCTTTACAGGACGATTACGACTCATACTATTGCGTTGTTGATCTGCATGCATTGACAGTAAGGCAGAATCCAGCAGAATTGAGAGCCAGAACTTTAAAAAACATCGCAATATATCTGGCATCCGGTCTTGATCCAGCTAAGAATACAATATTTATTCAGTCCCATGTACCTGCTCATAGTGAGGCAGCATGGTTGTTAAATTGTTTTTGCTATATGGGCGAGCTGAGCAGAATGACTCAATTTAAAGATAAATCTCAAAAATTAGGTGAAAGCGTCAGCGCAGGGTTGTTCACATATCCGGTACTGATGGCTGCGGACATTTTGCTGTATAATACGGATTTGGTGCCTGTAGGCAGCGACCAGAAGCAGCATATAGAATTGGCAAGGGATTTGGCTATCAGATTTAACAATCTATATAGCCCCACATTTAAAGTACCTGATGCATATATAGGAAATGTGGGAGCCAGGATAATGGATCTGCAGGAACCTCAGAAGAAGATGTCTAAGTCTTCGGAGAATCCTAACTCTTATATATTGATAATGGACCCGCCTGATGTTATCAGAAAGAAAATAAGCAGAGCTGTTACTGATGATATAGGTGTAGTGAGATTCAGCGAAGAACAGCCGGGCATATCGAATCTTATAAGCATATTGGGCGCTATAACAGGTGAAAAACCTCAGGAAATAGAGAAAAAGTATGAAGGCATAGGGTATGCTCAATTTAAATCTGATGTAGCCGAAGCTATTGTAGAAGAGCTTAGCCCGGTTCAGGAAAAGGTAAAACAGCTTTTAGAAGATAAGCCATATATGGAAAGCGTCTATAAGAACGGAGCAGAAAAGGCAAGCTATGTTGCAAATAAGACGTTGAGAAAGATGCAAAAGAAATTGGGATTAATACCCAGATAGGGTATAATGAAGAAGTGATAAGCCTCCACAGTTGGGACTTGAAATAAGTTTTTCTAAAAGATAAAATTAAAGCAAATGAAGAGTCTCAAATTACTGCATGTGGAGGTTTATCATGAATACTGATACGAATCAATTATTTTTGGCATTTGGACTCACATTATTTGCAGGTCTGGCTACCGGTATTGGAAGTTTACTAGCTTTTTATACAAAGCAGACAAATAAGAAGTTTTTATCCGGGGCCTTAGGTTTTTCTGCAGGTGTGATGATATATGTTTCCATGATAGAAATATTTGTAGAGGCCAGAAAATCCTTAGAGGCCTATTATGGATCACCAAAAGGATATTGGGTAACAACTATAGCATTTTTCTTAGGTATAGCTTTGATAGCATTGATAGATAAATTTGTACCCAGCACTGAAAATCCTCATGAAATGAGAGATGTAAAAGAAATGGATAAGTCCGAGGAAAAGCAGTCAGACCTGTTAAGGTTAGGATTGTTTTCTGCGTTGGCCATAGGAATTCATAATTTCCCTGAGGGATTAGCATCTTTTGCAAGTGCTATGCATGACCCTGCTTTAGGATATAGCATAGCAATAGCAATAGCTATCCATAATATACCGGAAGGAATAGCTGTTTCAGTACCTGTCTACTTCGCTACCGGTGATAGAAAGAAGGCATTTATGTACTCTTTCCTTTCAGGTTTGTCTGAGCCCGTAGGAGCAATTGTAGGCTATTTACTTCTTATGAGGTTCTTTAATGATGCAATTTCCGGTATAATATTTGCAGCAGTTGCAGGAATTATGGTATATATATCCTTGGATGAACTTCTTCCTACTGCTGAAAAATATGGAGAACATCATATAGCGATTTATGGTCTTATTCTTGGCATGATGGTTATGGCTGTTAGCCTTTTATTGTTTGCATGAAGATCCAATGGATACATTTTAATAAAATAAATGAGTAGAATATGATTGAACTTAGAGCAAAGTGTAAGAAATCTGCAATTAAGAGATGATCAGATATGAAGTATATAGTTAAGTTTTTATTTCATAGAGCATGTTTTCTGGTTCTGGCCATATTAGTACAACTCTTTGTTTTCATAGGTGTAATAGTTAAATTTTATGATTATTTTGCTTACTTTTATGCAGCAAGTTTAATAATAAGTTTAGTAGTCATATTGTTCATATTAAACAGCAAGAGTAATCCAGTATATAAAATAGCTTGGATTATTCCTATTTTGTTGTTTCCGATTTTTGGGGGATTGTTTTATATATTCATCGGCAACAATAAGTTGAGTAAGAGAGCCCGGCAGAGGATGAAGTCAATATCTGATAAGACAAGAGAGGCTCTGAAACCAAAGCAGCAAATTCTAGATGAAATGAAGCTGAGCAATGAAATTGCAGCCAATCAATCAAGGTATATACAAGACTATGCCTATTATCCTCCTTATTGCAATACATTTACCGAATACTTATCCATAGGCGAGATAAAATTTGAGAGGCTGAAGGAAGAGTTAAAAAAGGCCAAAAAATTCATATTCTTAGAATATTTCATTATTGAAGAAGGTATTATGTGGAATAGTATTCTCGATATACTAAAGGAGAAAGTAAAGGAAGGCGTAGATGTAAGGGTAATATATGATGATGCAGGCTGCATACTCAAGCTGCCCTATGGCTACGATAAAAAGCTTGAAAGCTTGGGTATAAAGTGCTGTATATTTAATCCCTTGGTGCCTTTGCTATCTACCAGGTTTAATACCAGAGATCATAGAAAAATTGCAATAATAGATGGACATACAGGTTTTACCGGAGGAATAAATCTGGCGGATGAGTATATAAATGAATATGAGAGGTTTGGACATTGGAAGGATACGGCCATAATGGTTAAAGGAGAAGCTGTCTGGAGCATGACGGTCATGTTCCTGTCCATGTGGGATTATTTAAAAGGTATAGATGAAGATTTCGAGAAATTCAAGCCAGATATTGCTTCTTGCCAGAAAGGCTGTAGGGATGGATATGTTCAGCCTTATGCTGATAGTCCTTTAGATGATGAAACTGTTGGTGAAGTAGTATATCTGAATTTAATAAACAAGGCGAGGAAATATGTCTATATTACAACTCCTTATCTAATCATTGATAATGAAATGATAACTGCGTTGACTTCCGCTGCAAAAGGAGGCGTTGATGTACGCATAATTACTCCACATTGTGGAGACAAGTGGTATGTTCATGAGGTTACCAGATCCTATTATAAGATTCTAGTTGAGGGTGGTGTTAAAATATATGAGTATACTCCCGGATTCATCCATTCCAAAACCTTTGTGGTAGATGATGAATACGGCGTAGTAGGTACAATAAATATGGATTACAGAAGCTTATTTCTTCATTTCGAGTGCGGAGTTTGGATGTATAATTGCAGCAGCGTAGGTGACATAAAAGAAGATTTCATCAAAACTTTAGAAATGTGTCAGGAAATCACATTAAAGGATTTAAAACAAGTTAAGTGGCACAAGACTCTCATAAGAATGATTTTGAGAATATTTGCTCCATTGATGTAGTTAAAGGCAATGATATAGCAGCGTGTGTAAAGAGGGGATAAGATTATGATGAATCTGCTTGTTACTTTAAATTCAACATATATAAAACCTTTGAAAATTATGTTGAAATCTCTTTTTATGAATAATAAAGAAGAGAAATTCGATATATATTTAATGCATTCAAGAATCAGTGATGATGAAATTAAGGATCTGGACAATTACATCGAAAGCCATGGAAGCTCACTACATGTAATCCATATTGATGATAATTGCTTTGCAAACGCTCCTATACTTTTACATTATACAAAAGAAATGTATTATCGATTGCTGGCGTTTAAGTTTTTGCCTCAGGATATGGATAGGATATTATATTTAGATCCTGATACCCTTATAATCAATCCTATTGATAAATTGTATAATACTGATATAAGTGACTATTTGTATGGAGCAGCATATCATGATAAGGTAACGGTTAAAGAGATAAACAAACTAAGGCTTTATCCATATGTAATAGATGCTTATTATAACTCTGGAATATTGCTGATGAACCTGGATAATCAGAGGGAACTTATTGATGAGGAAGAAATATATGAATTTGTACGGGAGCATAGGACTAAGCTTATCATGCCTGACCAGGATATACTTAATGCATTATATGGAAAGAAAATAAAGGCTTTGGATGAGAAGTTATATAATTACGATGCCAGATTTTATCGCTATTATAAGATAATGAGCGGCGGAGAATGGGATATGGACCGAGTAATAAGAAATACTGTAATTCTTCATTTCTGTGGTAAGAGAAAGCCATGGCAAAAAGGTTACAGTGGAGTGTTCCATTCGTTGTATAAACACTATGAAAAATTAACTTTCGAAGCAGTATGAATGAAAAAGTGCAACGCAAATAAGTTGCACTTTTTCTATTCCTTTTCCTGAAGCTTGCCTGCTTGTTTCAGCTCTTTTAACACATCTCTAATCATTATGATTGCCAATATAAAAGTAAAGAAGTCTGCTATTGCCTGACTTGTTTGTATTCCTGTAATGCCTATTATGCGAGGTAATATTAATATGGTAGGTATGAAGAATAAGCCTTGACGGCCTGATGCCATGAGAGAGGCTTTCCATCCATAACCCAGAGATTGCAGAGTCATGTTGACTATTACTGTAAATGAACTGAGAGGCATAACCAAACATTGAAATCTCATTGTGCGTGTACCTACATTGATTACATCCACATCATTAGCTCTGAATAGGCTTATGATATCTGGAGCAAATATAAAGCCGATGAAACCAAAAATAGCTAGTGCTATAAAACCGACCTTAGCACAGAACCAAAAGGACTCTAAAACCCTGTCATATTTTTTAGCTCCATAGTTAAATCCGCATACAGGTTGGAAACCTTGACCAAAACCTATCAATGCAGAGTTAATGAACATGACGATTCTTGTCACAATGGATACAGCTGCAATGACAGAATCGCCAAAAGGTGAGGCAGATATATTCATAAAAATGGCTGCCAAACTTGCGAGGCCTTGCCTATAGAAAGTGGGCATACCTGTCTTTATTATCTCTTTATACATCTCTGGTGAGAATTCATAATTAGATATTTTAATCTTAATACTTCCGTCTATGTAATTGCATTGAGAAAATAAAATAAAAAAACTGATTAGCTGACTGATGATTGTAGCTATGGCAGCACCGGATATTCCCATATCAAATGCAAAAATAAAAATTGGGTCCAGTATTACATTTAGGACACCGCCTGTAGTTATTCCGACCATTGATCTCACAGCATTTCCTTGTGAACGCAATATATTATTCAAAACAAAAGAGCCGCACATATAGGGTGCGCCAATCAATATGTATTTGCCGTAATCCTTGGCATAAGGTGCGATAGTCTCAGTAGCACCAAGTAAAACAACCAGCTTATCTATAAACAATAGCCCAAATAAAGCCAGCAGTAACCCCATGACCACAGCAGTGAAAAAAGCTATTGCACCTGCTTTTTCTGCACTTTTTACATCTTTTTTTCCTAAGCTACGAGAAATAAAGCTACCACAGCCCATACCAAAGGTAAAACCGATGGCTTGTATTATTGACATTAGGGAAAACATAACACCTACGGCGGCTGCTGCACTTGTGCCGATTTGGCTTACGAAGTAAGTATCTGCCATATTATAGATAGATGTAATAAGCATGCTGATAATAGTTGGTACTGCTAATTTGGGAATAAGTATATGTATAGGTGTCTGAGTCATCATGGTAAATTTTTCATTATGTTCCATAATATAAACCCTCACAGAATATTAGATTTTTATAATATAAATATAAAAATAAATATAAAATCATCAAATATTATAACATATATCTGTCACAATAGTACGAAATAGGTAAATTTATTATCGTATATTGACACATGATATACTATTTGATAGAATTAACTATACCGTCCAGACGGTAGAAAGGAGTTTGAAAGCCATGGAGGTTTCCTTGAAGGAAAAAATACTGTGTGCTGCAAACAAAGTCATCGAAAGAAAAGGCCTAAGCTGTTTCACATTGGAAGAGGTAGCTAAGGAAGCTGGAATCAGCAAGGGCGGATTGTTGTATCATTATCCTAGCAAGGATAAACTGATACAAGGATTAATACAATATTATATGGAACAGTTTGATAAAAGATTTGATAGTAACAGATGGCTCACATCTTTAATAGAGGAGAATTTCAGTTATGATTCAATTGGTAGCACTTGTATGACAGGATTGCTGGCAGCGGTAGCAATGAATCAGGAATTACTTAAACCGGTAAAAGAAAACCGCAAAGAGTTGCTGGATAATGTTTATAAGCTTAAAGATCCAATTATGGGAATGATCATATGTCTTGCCTGTTATGGTATGGCATTTTCTAGACTATTTTGCATTGATGTATTTTCTAAGGAAGATATGCGAAGAATCCATGATAAATTGATGGATTTGTCGCAAGAATTGTTGTAAGGAGGGGAGCATATGTTACCCAACAAAAAAGAAAATTTGCCTAAATATATCGCTATTGCGCTTATAATTACATTAGCCATAAATATGTTGACATCTTTTATTTCACAGTCCGCATTTCAAGAAATTGATTACAGCACATTTCTTAAAATGATTGATGAGAAAAAAATCGAGTCAGTACAGATTACTGAGGATAAGATAATAATAGTGCCAAAAGCAGATAAGGATACTCCATTAGTGGAGAGAAAAGTGTACTATACCGGTATATTGAATTATCCAGGACTTGTAGATAGGTTATATAATGCAGGAGTAAGCTTTAAACCGGTCAATGAGAAGCAATCTCCCATCATGAACTTTATAGTTTCCTGGGTATTGCCATTTGCAATATTTTATTTGTTCAGCTCCATGCTTATGGGATCATTGAGCAAAAGGATGGGAGGAGGTGCCATGTCCATAGGCAAAAGCAATGCCAAGGTATATGTGCAAAAAAGCACAGGTGTTACCTTCGATGATGTGGCCGGACAAGAAGAGGCTAAGGAATCTCTTAAGGAAATTGTAGATTTTCTTCACAGCCCAAGCAAATATACAAAGATAGGAGCTAAGTTGCCCAAAGGTGCCCTTTTGGTAGGACCTCCCGGTACGGGAAAGACTCTTTTGGCAAAGGCAGTGGCAGGAGAGGCCAAGGTTCCTTTCTTCTCCATATCAGGATCAGATTTTGTAGAAATGTTTGTTGGTGTAGGTGCAGCAAGGGTTAGGGATTTGTTCAAACAAACAGAAAAGCAGGCGCCATGCATAGTATTCATTGATGAAATAGATGCTATTGGCAAGAGCAGAGAAGGTACCATAGGAGGCAACGACGAAAGAGAACAGACATTAAATCAGCTTCTTGCAGAAATGGATGGTTTTGATTCTTCAAAAGGGGTTGTAATACTTGCAGCCACCAACAGGCCGGAGGTTCTTGATAAAGCGCTGTTGAGACCTGGCCGTTTTGATAGAAGGGTAATAGTTGATAAACCAGATTTAAAAGGCAGGGAAGAAATACTAAAAGTTCATGCAAAAAATTATGTAATGGATGAAAGCGTAAACCTGAAAGAAATTGCTTTAGCAACTGCAGGTGCTGTAGGAGCAGATCTAGCCAATATGGTCAATGAAGCAGCCTTAAGGGCAGTAAGAATGGGAAGAGACAAGATACGCCAGGATGACCTGTTTGAAGCGGTGGAAACTGTAATAGCCGGTAAAGAGAAAAAAGATAGGGTTATGACGCAGAATGAAAAGAATCTGGTTGCTTTCCATGAAGTAGGCCATGCATTAGCTTCAGCATTGCAAAAGAAGACGCAACCTGTCCACAAGATTACTATAATTCCAAGAACCATGGGTGCCTTAGGATATACTATGCAGATGCCCGAAGAAGAAAAATACCTTATGTCAAAGGACGAAATATTAGAGCAAATAGTTGTCCTTCTTGCAGGGAGAGCCGCTGAAGATTTAGTCTTCAATGAAATAACCACAGGAGCTTCCAATGATATAGAAAGAGCTACTCAACTGGCAAGGCAGATGGTAACCATATATGGTATGTCTGAAAGATTTGGCATGATGGGGTTGGAATCAATACAGAACAGGTACCTAGACGGAAGGCCTGTTATGAATTGTTCTGATCAGACAGCTGCAGAAATAGACGATGAAGTGCAAAAAATCCTGAAAGAATGTTATGAAAAAGCAAAGACTCTACTTAAGGATAATATGGAAGCCTTAGGTAAGATAGCTTCATACCTTATTCAAAAAGAAACCATAATGGGCGATGAGTTTATGGAAATTTTGAATTCTATTTCCCAAAAAGAGGATTAAATGAAAATATGATGTTTTTTTTATTAAGACTTTCACACATAATGCACCTTAGATATATTAGTTGTAAGGTGGAGATAGTGTGGAAGATTTATTTTGACAATGTGGATGTAATTGAAAAGAATCTGAAGTATTTTATGGAAAGCAATAGTGATATATGTGAGGCTTATGAAAACTATGGCAGACTAGTACATGAAAAGGGTGGCCCACTAGATGAAAAACACGATGGCTTATTAAGATAGTCTTGTCTATAGAATGCTAGTATGAATATGCATTAGAAACCCATATAAAGGAAGTTATTAAAAGTGGCTGTACTCCGGAAAAATAGAACATGCAATGATGCTTGTGATTCCAACCTGTGATTTCCCCAAAATTATGAAAGGATTGCTAATACTAAGGCATATTTTGGGGGAAGATATATAATAGCATAGTATTAAAATAGGGAGGAGTATAGCCGATGTATGGGAGCATTCTGGAAAGAAGAATCGTAGATTATGATGGCCACAGCATGGTTCTTGAAATTGCAGACTCTGAATATAACACCATATATGACGGATACAGCGATGATATAGCCATGGAGATAGTAAATAATTACTTGCAGTACAGAAGTGATGACGGAAGACCGTCAAATGTCCGCATACAACATGATGATGTCAATAATATAGTGAGGATTTATGCTGATATTGACTATTTAGATAACGACCATACAACATATCGGGGGCATTGGGAGTTAAGATAAATATTGTTCTACAAGTATTGAACCTTCTACTTTCATATAAAGAGGTAGAAGGTTCTGATTTTTTATTTTTAAATTAGTACTGTCAAAACTCAATAGTCTTTTTGGCATCGATTATGAGACTCATATATTTCAAATTGATTCCATTGTTATATTACTTATATACTTATCAAAGCTGTTTCATGCAATGTCAGGTGAAGCATAATTGCAGCATTTTCTTATTTTGGTTCTATTATTTCTATTGCCAACCAAGAAATGGTATGGGGTATATGGATTTTTATTTATGGCGTATTGTTTGCCATAATATACACTTTTTGCTAAAAGCCTTTCTTATCTTTATTTCAGTTTGCTTTTTAAAGCTTGCAGCTGATTTTCCAAATCAGAGATTTGACGCCTAATTTCTTCCTGATTTTCTTTACTTGCCTTTTGAGCTGCTTTAGTCACAAATAGGGAACCAAGAGCAGTGAAAAGATTGCCTAACACATTATTATCATCTTCACTTAATTCGTCTCCAACACATATGGTTATTAAAACAGCTATTATTATAAAAAGATTGGAATTAATAAAAGAAGAATTTGACATAGCCTGGCCCCCCTATCTTCAATAATATATTATGGATATAAATGTGATTTGTTACATGGCATAATTGTAAAATATTCTCACCATATGATATTATACATTTTAGAAGGCTAATTTAATTATGACATAATAGGTTGAGGTATTGATGCTATAAAAGCTATATATGAGGACTCATCATTTTACTGGGTTAGAATTAAAAATCTATGATCAACTGTAGAATATGACTACTGTAGTTGGAGGATAGGTAATGGAAAGCAAAAATAAAGGATTATTAGCATATATATTGGTATGTATTCTTTGGGGTTCTACATATATTGCAATAAGGATAGGAGTTCGTAGTTTTCCTCCGTTTCTTTTCGGGGGCATAAGATTTTTAGTAGCAGGTTCATTGATATTATTATACGGGCACATAAAAAAACTGAAATTTCCTAATGACAAAAAGGATTATATTAAAATTTCCATAGCAGGTTTGCTTATGCTTGGATTAAGCAACAGCCTCATTCTAATTGCTGAAATGAGGATAAATTCAAGCACAGCGGCACTTCTTGTAGCCATAACACCTATATTTATGGCTATTATTGAGCTATTTATCCCGGGAGGGAGCAGAATAAGCTTGTTTGGTTGGATGGGAATGCTTATTGGTTTTGCGGGGGTTGGGGTGTTGTCTTTAGGAGGAGAAGGTTTCGATACAGATATTGCAGGAATTATGCTTGTAATTCTTGCTGCCCTTGCTTGGGCTTGCGGTTCAATACATTCAAAAAGAACTGTTGTTGGTGGATCTATTATAATACATATCGGTGTTCAGATGTTGGCCGGTGGTATGGCCCAGACCATCATGGGCATCATTACTGGTGAGCTATCCAGATTACATCCTGAATTTACAGGAATTTTGGCTTTGATTTATCTTGTGATATTTGGGTCTCTGATAGGTTATACATCTTATATCTATCTAATAAGTGTTTGGCCTATTTCTAAGGCTGGAACCTATGCCTATATAAATCCAATAGTGGCTATGATACTTGGCTGGTTGATTCTTAAAGAGCCTGTAACATTGAGAATGATTGTTTCTACAGTTTTAGTGTTGGCTGGAGTAGTAATAGTCCAGAAATCTAAGGTAGTGCAGAAGAAAGCAGAAGAAGTAATATGTCAATAACCAATTTATGATGATAATCTTTGTTGGAAACCAAGAAAAATCCAGAGACTCTTATTAAGAGGCTTTGAACATGGGGGCATTTATGGATGCGACCGGAATAGTAGAATTCAAATTGGCTGACAATATACTTTTAGGAATTATGCTCAGTGAGGGAATAAAGACCATGATGGGTATAAAGGCAATAAAGCATTGGGAAGCAGGAGATACTCCAAGATGCCAGATAAAATATTTATGAGACTAGGGGGAGTTATATGAGATATTTTCCTATAGTATTTATAGTTTTTTTCATTCTTTTCTTGATTGAAGTCATAACAACCATCAAAAAAAGGTCAGAGGCAGGAGAAATGCTTATATATGCAACATATGAAAGCAGAGCATCAGAACCATTTAATCTAATAGGTGGTTTTATTATTGTATTATTATATTTATGGATTTTATATAAGCAATTAAAGAGAGTAGTACCTTTACTTTATCCTCAATACTTGGATAAGTGGTATCAAATATTTAATCGTGAGCTTTTAGAGAGGATAAGGGAAGGCTTTGTGGAAAAAGGAATGTTGTATGAATCACAAATTATTGCACAATTCAGCGGTTTTATGTATTTGATGTTATTCATTTCCTGGATAATCATAACTTTTATCTATGCCTATGATTACTTTGGGAAAAAGGGGATTTGTGATAAGGCAATTTTTTTAGGCAGATCATCATTATATAGCTGGAATAAAATTAGCTGTTATGAATGGGGAGAACATTACTATAAAGGGAATAAGGGTTTAAAAAAACTACATATATCCATAAAAAATGGTAAAGTAAGCAGAATGTTAACAGGCAAGGATGAAATGAAAGTAAATTTGGCTGTCAGAATAGAAGATTACGAAAAGGCTGATAGTATTTTACAAGAAAGAATAACAAAATGTGAAGAAGCTGTTAATGATAAAGCAGGAGCAATATAAAATATAGTGAAAGCATATAAGAGGATAAAAGCAGGTGAATAGCATGATAGATGTTGATTTCTGTATCAATTCTGATAAGGCTATCATAACTGAATATAAAAATCACTGTTATTTTATGCCGCATATTCTCTTAAGAAAATATATATCCCATTACACTATAACTTATTCATATAGCCTAAATGGAAGCACAAATAATGAGCCATCTGATGAACTTACGATTATACCTGACGGAAGCGGATGTATTATATTTGAATTTGATGGAAGAGAATTAGATGGAATATGCTGGGGGCCAACATCAAAGCTTGTGAGAGTAAAGCAGGTTGATTCAAGCCATGATGAAAGAATGTTCTTCATTGAATTTTTACCTGGTGGATTGCATGCCTTGACAGGTATTCATCAAAAGGAACTAAAAGATATGCAATGTCCTTTTTATGACATTGATAGCAAGCTTTCAAAATCTTTGAGAAATGCCATTGAGTTTTCAAAAACCGCAGATGAACTTGTTTTTAAGGTAGATAGTATTTTGATTCAGGCAATGGAGGGAAACAGAAAAAATCTTAGATATATTTTATCTGTCATAGACAAAATCAAGCATACAGGTGGAACAATTCCCATAAAAAAGCTTGCAGAAAGTGAGTATATCAGTGAAAGACAGTTAAATAGGGTATTTGAAGAAACTATTGGGTTAAGTCCTAAGATGTTTTCCAGGCTGGTCAGGATAAATAAAGCAATAAAAACATATAAGGATTGTATCATGTCAAATTTTACTTATATTGCATATGAATCTGGTTTTTTTGATCAATCTCATTTAATAAGGGAGTTTAATGAATTTTGTGGGACTACCCCAAGCAATTTCATAAAAAATATGTCTGTTTTTTACAATGAACCATTTAAATATTGAGATATATTTAAGTCAGATAAACTTATTCAGTAAAGGGGAAGTGTAACGTGAAGTATGAGTTTGAAAACAAAAAACCAGAAGCATTTGTTGCCAGCTGGGAGGGACAGTATGAGGTTTTTAATTGGGTCGAGTTTCTTACTGGCATACCTATGCCTATGTTTGTAATCACCACCTATAAAGAAAATGGATTGCCTAATGCCTGTTTGCACTCCTGGTCTTGTTTTTCAGGGGATGGGGGAGGGCATTTTTGCATAATGTCTGGCATTCCTCTAAAATATGGGCATACCATCGAGAACATACTAAGAGATAAGGAGTTTTGCATCAATTTTCCCAACAAGGACATCTGGGAAAGCTGCCATAAAACAATTGAAAATAATATATATGAAATTGATGAGATAACGGAAAGCGGACTGACGGTGGAAAAAGCCATATCCATTAATGCGCCTAGGATTAAAGAGTGCTTTTTAAATCTGGAATGTACTTTAGAATGGATTAAACCTTTATATGAAGGCAGCCAGTATGGTGTCATATGTGGACGCATAAATCATATAGCTATGGATGAGGAATATTTTGATGAAAATAGAAAAGGTCGTTACGGCGAAAGCGGATATATTATGAATATACATTCTCCCATGAATCCTATAACAGGAGAAACATTGGAAAGCGGGTTAGGCTTTGTGAGATATGATAGTGTAAAATAAGAGATAATGTTCCCAAAGAAGGGAGAAAATCATATGATTTGGTTATGAAAATGTCATTAGCTTAATGACACAGGTAGAAAAGAGTAAATCATTAAAAATATCTTTGAGAATCATGCACATAATGATAAGGTGATTATAATTTTATCCAGATGCTATAAGGATAAAAGCAATAGTTCAGTAAATTCCGATCAACAGAGCGCAACAACTGATAAAAACACTTTTGAGTAGGCAATGTCGATAGAACAAAAGGTTGATATTGTAAATAAGATAAACAGGAGCAATAGAGTTTCAATCGTCTCTATTGCTCTACTATTATTTTATAGGCTATATCAAACAATTCTTTAAGATTCTTTTTGTTTGTAGTGTAATAATATCTATTTTTTATACTAGGCTCAAAATTAAGTATGCCGAGATTTAAAAGTAGATTTAAATGGTAGGATAGAGTTGCTGTTGATAGATTAAAATGTTTAGCCAGCTCCCTGTTATACCAGGGACGTTTGCTGGTCATACTGATAATTTCCAGCCTGGTTTCATCAGAGAGTGCTTTGAACAAATTTATACATTGCTCTTGATTTAATTTATGATTAAATTTGTGTTCGATGGAATGACCAAACAGTATTATGAAAGTATCGTCAACATAATAATGAAAAAGACCTAAATCTATGTAAAAGCTTTCAATCATCCTTAATTTTTTTTCTTTAGTTATAAATTCAGTATAATCTGCTAATCCTATGGTGTTTAAAAACTCGATAGGATCATTTTGAAATAATTTATTGTGCTTTTCACATTTACTCTCCATAAATGTATATACTTCTTCCTCAAAGGGTTGGTAATATAAATTATAAAAGATTTCGTATACTTCTATAACCTTATTTTTATATTCCTCAGGATGATTCTTAATTTGCATAAAAAGTAAAGCTTTCTCTTCATCATATGTATCCATTAGAGCATTTTTTATTAATACATCTTCACTGTCGAAAGGCAACTCTAAATCGAATCGATTGTATATAAGCTCAACTAACTCGTTTGGTTCTAAGGATTTTATATAATCTATTAGCATCAAAGGTTCTTTAAAACCTTTTTCAAGTATTACTTCAATGGAAGCATCTATCATTTCTATAGTAATGTTAGCGATAAATATTAAATCATTTCTGTATATGGGAGATATATTGTCATCAACATATTTAAGCCAATTTTTTACTCTTTTGCTTGGGGCAAAATCTAATATATCTCTAGACAGATTTTCCCGAAGTATATTTTTATCCCAATTGATTTTATGATATCTATTGATTGTATATTTGAACATAGATTCCACAAATTCAATAGCTCTATTATGTTCAATTTTATAATCCATCTGTTCATCTCCTTTCGATTTATTAAATAATATCACAACGTATTCTAAAAAGAAAGAAAAAATATAATAGAAAAATTTCTAATAATATAAGAAAAATATTGAACATAAATAAAATTTAATATATATTATAATCAGACAATAGATTAAAACTATAGTTTGCTCTTGTATCATTCAATATTTATATAATTGATGAAGGGGGATGTTTATGGTTAGAAAGAGATTTATGGGTATTAGCGCTGTATTATTGATAACTGTTTTTATTTTAATGGCCTGCACTGATGAAGAGACTGCTATTGCTGCAGAGGATGCTGCAACTTACGGAATAATAGAAACCCATATGTCTACAGAAGAAAAGTTAGAGGATTTTTATTATATGTATAAGCTTTTAGAGGATAACTATCCCTTTTTCAATGTTAATAAAAGGCTATATAACGTAGATTGGTTAAAGAATAAGAAGAAATATGAGAAAATGATTAAAATCACAAAAAATGATGCTGAATTTTTTGTGGCTATAGACAAGATTTTAAACGATTTAAACAATCCTCATACCCATGTCTTTAATGGCAATGTATATAGAAGCTATTATAAACATTTTTATCCTGATGAACACCCGGTGTTAAATTACGAAAAATCAATGAAACGCTATGGTTTTGATGGGAATGTTGAGAATATAGGCTTAGATTCGGATTTTGATTTTTTGGCTACAAATGATGAAGTATTGAAAACAGCCATATTGATTGAGAATAAAGTGGCTTATATGAAGATAGATTCCATGTCTTATAACCATATAAAAGAAGATTATGCAAAAGTAGAGAAATTTCTAAAAGAAGTGAAAGATTATGAAAAGCTGATTATTGATATTCGAGGCAATACGGGAGGCTTTGATGATTATTGGAAGAATATTGTAGGTTTTTTAATAGATGATACATTGAAAGCCGAATACTATTGCTTTTATAGAGGGAATTACAGAGATAAATATGATTTATACAAAGTTCCTTTAAGTAAACCCATTAGAAAATTAGATGAAGAAGCACTGAGAAAGTTCCCATCTGAAGTAAAGGAAGATTATGATTATTACACTAAGAATTTAGTTATAGTCAAGCCTTGGAATATACTTGATTTCAAGGGCAAGGTTTACTTGTTGGTAGATAGATATGTGTTTTCATCAGCAGAGAAGTTTGCTTCGTTTGCAAAAGATTCCGGGTTTGCCATATTGATAGGAGAGCCTACCGGAGGAGACAGAGTTTTTGCAGAGATACCTTTTGCTTATTTGCCAAACAGCGGTCTTGTTATTAGGTTCAGTGCTGAACTGGGTATAAACAATGATGGCACCATCAATATGGAAACCAAGACAACACCACATATTCGCGTAGATGCTACTCCAAATGAAGACTTTACTAAAGATGCGTGTATTCAAGCGGCAATAAAAGATTAAATGCTGTATTACTGAAATACTAATGTGATGTAATGGGTAATCAGTATGTTAGAAAATATTGACACAAGTTAGAAAAAATTCTATAATTGAATAAATATTTAGACTATTAACTAAATTAACCTATTGTGTTAGTTTTACTTTGCCAAAAATCTATGAATAAAATTCCAATATAGCGTTAGTACAGGTTTGATAAAGCAAAAAGAACTTATATTGCTCAAAATTCAATGGCTTGGCGCAATAGGTTAATTCATGGTTATAGTTGATATGTTAAAAATAGAAAAGCAGGGGGTATTTTGATGAAAGCTAAGAAGTATTTGTCTTTATTTATTACATTAATTTTAGTTGTAACATGGTTAGCTGGATGCGGTGGTCAGAATGGTCAAAAAGATGGACAAGCTAACCAAGAGGTTGCAAAAGTTGAGACAGGTATTGATAGTGAGCAATATTTTAATGGTTATCTTGTTGCAGAACCTAGTACGTTAGATCCATCAAAAGGAGCGGATAATTATTCAAATACAGTGCTAAATAATGTATTGGAACCTTTGACTAGGTTGGAAGAAGATGGAAGTTTAAACAATGTATTGACACCAGCAGGTGCTGAAAGTTGGAATATTAGTGATGAGGGTACTGTTTGGACTTTCCACTTAAGGGATAATAAGTGGTCTGATGGAGAGCCAGTAACAGCACATGATTATGAATATGGCATTAAACGTTCATTAGACCCGGCTACCGGTTCACCTTATGCATACCTTTTGATGCCGATAAAAAATGCATCAGATGTAAATAGCGGGAAGCTTCCGGTAGATGAACTTGGTGTTAAAGCAATTGATGATAAAACTTTAGAGATTAAACTTGAATATCCTACCCCATACTTTGGAGAACTAACATACCAAAGGGTAATGATGCCGCAGAGAAAGGACATAGTAGAGAAGTATGGAGATACTTATGGAACAGAGCCAAACACTATAGTATATAATGGACCTTTTATTTTAAATGAATGGATACATAATAGTGAACTTAAATTTACCAAGAATCCAAATTATTGGGATACAAGCAATGTAAAATTGGAAAGTATAAGCATGAAGATAATAGCCGAGGAAAATGCCATATATAACTCCTTGTCCAATGGTTCCATTGATTCTGCAGGTGTAGGCAGCCCGGAATGGATAGAGAGATTCAGTGCAGAAGAAAATTTGAAGCACATTGAGACTATTGAACCATCAACATACTATTTGTTTTTCAATACCAATGATAAAGTTTTTAAAAATGCAAATATAAGGAAAGCCTTTTCGCTGGCTATTGACAGGCAAGAACTGTCAAATGTAATATTCCATGGAATAAATGCTCCTGCTTATGGATGGGTACCACCAAGCATATCATTGGGAAATGATGAGTATAGATCAATGGTTAAAGAACCCTTATTACTTCTTGCAGAAGAAAATCCTGATTCTAAAAAGTTGCTTATTAAAGGATTAGAAGAATTAGGAATGGATACCGATCCTAAGAATCTAACTGTGAAGATATCACTGGGAGGAACAGATCAATGGTTTAGAACTTATGGTGAATATTTGCAGCAAATGTATAACAGAAATCTTGGTGTTAATATCACAATCGAACAGTTAGAGTGGCCGATATTTAATTCCAATGTTATGAAAGGTGAATTCCAAATAGGTTATATGGGTTGGGGTGCAGAATATAATGATCCGGCATCCATGTTGAGCTTATTGAAATCTGATTCTAATGCAATAGCAACAGGCTGGAAAAATGAAAAATATGATAAGTTAATAGATTTAGCAGCTGCAGAGATGGATGAGCAAAAACGTCTTGAGTATTATAAAGAAGCTGAACATATCCTATTATACGAAGAATCGGTTGTGGCTCCATCAGTATATCCAAAATCAAATACATTCAGATATAAATATATTAATGGTTTGGGAGTTACTCCTTTTGGTACATCTGGATGGAAGTATGGCTATACCCAAGGAAGGTAATAGATAAAATCAAGATAGCAGTTTGTTAATTAACAAACTGCTATCTTAGAATTTGAGGAAGGAGAAAATGAAATGACTAGATATATAATTAAAAGAGTAGGTTATATGTTATTAACCCTCTTCATCATAATTACTATTACTTTTTTCCTAATGCATAGCATACCAGGAGATCCATTGGCTCATATGGCAAAAAATTTACCTGAACAAATTAAGGAGAACTATTATAAAAAATATGGTTTGGATCAACCGGTAATGGTTCAATATGTTAAATTTTTGAAAAATTTAATTACAGAAGGGGATTTAGGCCAGTCATTGAGATATCCTGGAAGATCTGTTACAGATACCATATTAGAGCATTCAAAGGTGTCTGGAAGATTAGGAGCACAAGCAATCATTATCGGGATAACTATTGGCATTATTCTTGGTGTTGTTGCTGCGTTGTTCAGGAACAAATGGCCTGATTATCTCATCATGTTTATCGCAATTCTTGGTGTAACAGTTCCTATATTTATAATAGCATCAATACTACAGTATAGTTTCTCTGTTAAGTTTAAAATATTGCCTACCACCGGATGGGGAAAAGTAAAACATACAATTCTTCCTACCATTGCTTTGTCTTTTGGTTCAATAGCAACTTATGCCAGATACATGAGGTCAAACGTTCTGGAAGTAATCAATCAGGACTATATTCTTACAGCTCAAGCAAAAGGAGTAAGTCCTTTTAACATAGTGATAAAGCATATTTTAAGAAATGCCATTTTGCCTGTTATTACTATTATAGGGCCAGAGATAGCCGGAATATTTACAGGTTCATTTGTAATAGAGAGGATATTTGGAATCCCAGGTCTTGGTTCATATTATATAACTTCTATCAATGATAGGGATTATACAATGATCATCGGAACTACCGTCTTCTATGCGGCATTGTTTGTAGTAGCTCAATTGATAACTGATATATTGTATGGAATAGTAGATCCAAGAATACGAGTATCAGAGAAAGATGAATAGGCGGGAGGTTTAATTATGGAAACGATTTCTAAGGAGAAATTTAGAAGGATTCAGATAGACTATAAGGAATCAGAGAAGATAGCCAGGCCACAAATCGGCTATTGGCAGGATGTATGGAGAAGGTTAAAGTCCAATAAGGTTGCCATATTATCGTTGATTATCTTGGTTATTATTGTATTTATGACAATAATAGGTCCATATTTGAGCGGATATGATTTTAAAGAAATTGATTCTGCAAAAATAAATCAAAGACCGAGTAAGGAAAATTGGTTTGGCACCGATGAATTGGGAAGAGATATATTCGCAAGAGTGTGGAAAGCAGGCAGAGTGTCTATGGTAATAGGGATTACAGGGGCACTTATATCTGCGGTAGTTGGTACCATGTATGGAGGCTTTTCAGCGTATTTTGGCGGAAGGGTAGATACAATAATGATGCGAATTGTAGAAATACTTATAAGCGTTCCATATCTATTGGTGGTAATTCTTATTTCTATAATAACCGATTCTAGAAGCTTAGGTACCATGATGATATCTTTGACTTTGACCGGATGGTGCGGGACAGCGCGCATGGTTAGAGGTCAAATGCTGCAATTAAAATCTCAAGAATACATATTGGCTGCTGAGGCATTAGGGGTAAAACCGTTAAAGATAATTATGAAGCATTTGATTCCTAATGTATTAAATGTACTGATAGTATCAATTAGCTTTGATATTCCAGGATATATATTTTCAGAGACATTTCTATCTTACATAGGGCTTGGAATTCAGCCTCCCAATACTTCTTGGGGTGCATTGGCATCAGCTGCCCAACGAAACTTTATATTTTATCCTTATCAATTGTTTTTTCCAGCATTGATGATTGCGTTGACTATGCTAACTTTCACACTTTTAGGTGACGGTCTAAGAGATGCATTAGATCCTAGACTGCGGGAGTAGGGGGAGGAAAGAAAATGGATAAGATACTTGAAGTAAAAGACTTAAATATATCATTTCATACGTATGCCGGGGAAGTGAAGGCAGTAAGAGGAGTAAGTTTTGATTTAAATAAAGGTGAATCATTGGCATTGGTTGGGGAGTCGGGTTGTGGAAAGACGGTTACAGCTAAATCCATTGTAAGATTGTTAAAGGAACCTCCAGCAGAGATAAAGGAAGGTTCTAAGATAATATTTAATGGAAAAGAAGATGTTGTAAAGATGAGTAAAAAGAGGTTAAGGTCTTTTAGGGGAGAAGATGTAAGTATGATATTCCAGGATCCTATGACCTCGCTGAATCCTACAATGACCATAGGACAGCAGATAATGGAAGCATTAATGATTCATAAGGGGATGCAAAAGAATGAAGCTAAAAAGGAAACGATAAAGTTATTGGAAACCGTCAATATACCTAATGCTGAGGAAAGGATAAATCATTATCCTCATCAGCTTTCCGGAGGAATGCGACAAAGGGTTATGATAGCCATGGCTCTTTCATGCAATCCTAAAATTCTAATAGCTGACGAACCTACGACTGCATTGGATGTAACCATACAAGCTCAAATAATGGATCTGCTAGGCGAATTAAAAAATAAGTTTAATACTGCAATAATACTTATAACTCATGATTTAGGAGTTGTAGCTAATTTCGCCGATAAAATACAGGTCATGTATGCCGGAGAGATAGTGGAAAGAGGCAACAGGGAAGAAATTTTCTATAAGAGTATGCATCCTTACACTTGGGCTTTGCTAAATTCCGTTCCACGATTGGATACCGAAAATAAAGAGCAGTTATATGCTTTAAGAGGTACTCCGCCAGATTTAATTTTGCCTTTAAAGGGATGCGCTTTTAGTTCCAGATGCGAATACGCGATGGAAATATGTTTAGAAAGAAAGCCTGTAGAAACCCGATTATCAAATACCCATAGTTTGTCCTGTTGGCTGCAGCATCCTGATGCGCCTAAAGTTAATCGTGCAGAAGTTTTGCGAGGTGAAATGAATGAGTAATGAAAATCTAATTGAAGTAGTAAATTTAAAGAAATATTTTAATGTAGGGAAAAATAAGATATTAAAGGCGGTAGATGATGTAAGCTTTAATATAAAAAAGGGAGAAACTCTGGGGCTGGTAGGAGAATCAGGTTGTGGGAAAACCACTTGTGGAAGAACTATCTTAGGGCTTTATGCTGCTACAAGCGGTCATGTTTATTATTGCGGAAAAGATGTACATGCTATGGATTTTAATGAAAAGATTAAATTTAAGAAAAATGCCCAGATAATTTTACAAGATCCTTATGCATCCCTAGATCCAAGGATGACCATAGGAGAGATAATTGGAGAAGGCATAGATGTGCATTTTAAATTAACTCGTATTGAAAGACAAAGGCGGATTAATGAACTGCTGGATACAGTTGGATTGAACCAAGAGCATGCTTCCAGGTTTCCACACGAGCTTTCCGGTGGGCAAAGACAAAGAGTCGGCATAGCAAGAGCACTGGCAGTAGAACCTCAATTCATAGTATGTGATGAGCCTATATCGGCATTAGATGTGTCTATCCAAGCTCAGATTGTTAATCTATTAGTAAGATTACAAAAGGAAATTGGGCTTACATATCTATTCATATCCCATGATCTATCTATGGTTAAGCACATTTCAGACCGGGTGGGAGTTATGTATTTGGGCTCTATGGTAGAACTGGCTCCAAGTTTTAATATATACCAAAAACCATTGCATCCTTATACAAAAGCTTTAATATCAGCTATACCAATTCCTGATCCTAAGATAGAAGATGAAAGAAAAAGAATTAAATTGGAAGGGGAAGTACCAAGTCCTATAAATCCGCCAGAAGGTTGTAAGTTTTTCAAAAGGTGTGTTCAAGCAACTGATAAATGCAAAAATGTTAGTCCACAGTTAAAAGAAGTAGAAAAAAACCACTTTGTAGCCTGCCATCAATGTTAGAGATTGATGGAGGTTAGAATTTTAAGGAGGAGTTGGATGTTAGATAAGAACATCATAGAAGATATATTTAATGCAGTCATTTCCAATGGCGGAGATTTTGGAGAAATATTTCTGGAAGACAATTACACTACAGAAATATCCACTATTGGTGGTCACATTGAAAAAGGTATGAGCGGTAGGGATTTTGGTATAGGTATAAGGATATTTGATGGGCTTAATAGCATATACGTTTATACCAATGATCTGTCAAAAGATAATTTAATAAAAATGACTATAAAGGCTACTATGGTTCTTAAGAAAAGCAAAAGAGATATGGTTTTAAAATTTGATAATCCCACAAGACCTTATATTCATAAGTTTAGCATACTTCCCAGAAATATTGAATTGTCAAAAAAACTTGAGCTGATGAAAATAGCTACTCAAGGGGCAAAAAATTATGGACGAGAAATAACTCAGGTGCAGGTAAACTATATAGATCAAGAACAAAACGTGTTGATTGCTAACACTGAAGGGGTATATGTAGAAGATAAAAGAGTTAGAACCAGGATGTTGATAATGGCAGTAGCAGAATATGGAGGGCAATTGGAAACGGGTTATGTAGGGCCAGGTGCTTTAATGGGTTTTGAATTCTATGATACAATCGATATAGAGGAATATGCCAGGGAAGCAGCCAGAATTGCCAAAACCATGGTTTATGCTGATTATTCACCGGTTGGAGTAATGCCGGTGGTGATAGATAATGGTTTCGGAGGATTGATGTTTCATGAAGCTTGTGGTCATAGCCTTGAAGCATCATCTGTGGCAAAAGGGGTATCCGTCTTTTCTAATAAATTAGGTCAAAAGATTGCATCAGATGTGGTAACTTTGATAGACGATGGTTCTATTCCAAACTTCTGGGGGTCTTTGGGTGTTGATGATGAAGGAAAGAAAACTCAGAAAAATGTTCTCATAGAAAATGGGGTTTTAAAATCTTATATGGTGGACAAATTGAATGGAAGAAGAATGGGGATAGAATCTACTGCTTCGGGCAGGAGACAATCTTACAGATTTGCTCCTACTTCAAGAATGACTAATACCTATATAGACAGTGGAAATAATACTAAAGAGGAAATAATAGCAAATACTGAGAAGGGATTATTTGCTAAACAGATAAATGCTGGTTCCGTAAATCCTGCAACCGGTGATTTTAACTTTTCCCTTTCCGAGGCCTATTTGATAGAAAATGGGAAAATTACAAAACCGGTAAAAGGAGCTACCCTTATTGGCAATGGAAGCAAGATATTGATGGATATAGACATGGTGGCTAACAATTTGAAGATAGACCAAGGCTATTGTTTTGCAAGCAGCGGCGCAATTTTCATAGGTGCAGGCCAGCCGACTATCAGAGTTAAATCTATGACAGTAGGTGGAAGGGAGGCTTAATAATGGACATAGATAAATTATTCAGCAGGGGAAAAGAACTAGGAATTGAGGAAATGGAAGTATATATGGCAGAAAAGTGCTCTACTAAATTTAAAGTATATAAGGGAGAGCTTGAAAATTATAATCTTTCCAAGGAAGAGGTTCTGTCATTAAGAGGTATTCACAATGGCAAAATGGGCTATTCATATACTGAAAGATTGGCAGATGATTCTATAGATGATTTGTTATTTAATCTTATACAATATGCCGAATGCAATGAAAGGGAACATACAGAAAAACTTTCAGCACCAGTGGAAATAAAAAGGAAAAGTAGAATCAATAGGTTGAAACTATATGAAGAAGACAGGAAGATAGCTTTTTTGAAATCTATAGAAGAGCTGGCCTATTCTATGGATGAAAGGGTCTATTTGGTAGAAGATTGCGATTATGAGGAATATGAAAGATCCATTTATATTAAAAATACAAAGGGACTTGAATTAAAGGATAGTTATGGCGCAGGCATTATAAATTTATCTGTAGTTGCTAAGAATGGTGAGGATACTCAAACAGGCTACATTCATAGGGTTATAGATGATTTATCACAAGAATATAAAAATGATTTGATAAATGAGGCTGTTCGAGATGCAATAAATATGCTTGATGCCTGTTCAATTCCTTCGGGGGACTATAAAATAATCCTTAGAAACAATGTAGCAGCAAACTTATTTAGTACCATGTGTCCGGTGTTCTTAGCAGATGTGATTCAGGAAAACCTATCTTTGATGAAGGGCAAGGTAGGTAAAAAGGTAGGTTCAGATTTATTAGACATCATTGAGGATCCATTGATGGATAAAGGTTTTTCATATAGAACTTTTGATGATGAAGGTACGCCTACTTTTACTAAATATATTGTCAAAAACGGAGTTTTGAAGACCGTTCTTCACAACAATAAAACAGCAGAAAAAGAAGGTGTTAATTCTACCGGCAACGGTTTTAGAATTTCCCATAAGTCTTCTATAGGAGTCCTGCCTATTAATATGTATATAGAGAAAGGCAGTTATTCTTTAGAAGAAATGATAATGTCCCTGGAAAAAGGTTTATTGATAACTGATATACAGGGGTTGCATGCAGGGATCAATACTATATCAGGAGATTTTTCTTTATCCTCCAATGGATTTTTGATAGAACATGGAAAAGTCATAAAACCTGTAAATCAAATTACTATAGCAGGAAATTTCTATGATATGATAAAAGAAATTCAGGCTTTAGGAGACGATGTGAGATTTTCAACACCTGGTATTTATTATTTCGGCTCTCCATCAATGATGATAGATAGATTAACAGTATCAGGGAACTAAGCTAGGCTTATGCTGGCTTAGTTTGTTTATATTAAGAATTCAAAACACTTAAGTTCTAATTTTTATTATGAATTAAATTTTATGAATATGCCTATGCAGGTTAATCAAAAGTAAAGGTGCTTATAATGTCTAATACTTTATGTTGCGAAGAACTACCTTAGGTTGTAAATTTTGTAAAAGTAATATATAATATTAATATAGCCTGGTAAAGTATGTTTAAACCTGATAAAATTTTGAAGCAAAATGAAGCTTGTCAAGTAACTTGGCAATCATAGAAGGAGGATTCAAAGCATAATGGATATTATAAAATATGCAAGATCATGTATGTGTAAAAAGGTGGCTGTCAAATATTTTATATTAACTGTTGTTGCATGCAGCATAATATTGGCTGGAAGTAATATTACAAATGCCGAAGAATTTATGGAATATGATAAAACTTCAAATATAATAGTATATATGAAAAGCACAAAGACAAATAATTTGGTATTTACAATCAACGGTGTAAGTGAAAGTAAGAGCAATAAATTTAAAACAGCTTCAGAAGGAAATAAGCTGGTTTGCATAAACTTAAAAGTCACTAATGATGGTGTTAAACAGGAGCAATTGACATCTAAAATGATGTTTAAGCTATATGATGACAAGAGAAATATATATAATATTGTTTTACCTGAAGGAACGGATAGTATTAATGGATTGCTTTCAGCAGGTGAAAGCAAAGAAGGAACGGTTTGGTTTGAGGTTCCGAAAAAAATTAATAAATTTGAATTATGTATTGAACCTCCAAGGATGAGCCAGAAAAAAGGAATGCTGGATATTGAAACAGTGGGCAAATCCAATGACAATAAGGGGCAAATTGCAAAAGAAAGCGACTCGGGCTCAGCGATTAATATAGCAATAAATAATTTGGTTTTTGATATCAAAGAAGTATCTGTATCCAGGGGAAATAATTTAGGGGATGCAGGTGAAGGATATTGCTTTTTAAATATTAACTTGTCTGTGAAAAATAATGGTTCAAAAGAAGAGCAAATGACTTCACATATGGTATTTAAATTAGTTGATGCGAATAATCAGGCATACAACATAGTGCTCCCAGAGGAGAATGGTATAAATGGCATCTTAAAACCCCAAAAGGAAATAAGTGGAGAAATTTCATTTAGAGTAAAAGAAGGAGAACGAAAGTTCAAATTGGAAATAAAACCATGGACAATGAAAGAACTAAAAGAGTATGTAGATATAAACCTTTAGTATATAAGTATAAATAAGACTATAAGCTTGAAATATAGAATCATTTGATGCTAACAAGTGTAAATGCAGCACCTTAAAATGGTGAATCATTTACACTTGTTTCATTATAAGGATAGTTTAAGGTTGCTTGTGTCCAGAAAAGTAAGGATACAGCCCTATATTGGTTGTATAATACCGCAAGCCAATCTCTTTCCTGCGTTTCCCGATGGCTGGCTTCGGTAATCATCAGGACTCTGGTGTATGATAACTGATTTTCCAATTATATCTCTTACCTTGAATCTATCAGTGAAAAAACACATCAAAGCTCTTCCGTGGTTGGAGAAAACTACGGGAAAGTCTCCAGCATGATTGCCATGGGGCTGGTTATCCGGGTTCCAATGATCTCCTGCTGCCTTAAAAGGATCATCAGGATCTCCGATCTCGCAATTTCCGTACAGGTGTATATGAAAGCCATGGGGACCTATAGGAGCTTCATTTCCCATAGCAGGCTTGTAATTGGGAAGCCCTCTTACAGATACACATACCTGTACACCACCCTGAACATCTGTGAAATACACCATACCTGACAAGGCTGGTGCTAAAGGTCCGCCTCTGATGATGGCTGAAGCAGTTGCCATAATTTTGTTCACCTCTTAAAAATACTGATATATAGTCATAATATGCAGAATAATAGTGGTGTGAACAATAGATAAATAAGAAGGAATAAAAAATATAGCTTTTAGAATAAGTTTTGACAAATTGATAAGATGGGAGGTAAATAAATGGCTTACATGAAATTTAATGTTAATTTGACTCCCGGGTAAGCATATAATATGCTTAAGGATTTTGACTATGCAGATTTGGTATACGATGAGCTAAAAAGTTCGGGAAGTGGTAAGTATATCGCTATTATGGTTTTCGAGAATTATATATTAGAATAATTTTTTAAAATTTTGCAAATAGCTTTTGCTATTATCATCAAATTATATTAACATTAAATATGTGGGGATTTATTACCATATTACACAGAGAAAGAGGGAGATGTTTTGCTTAGGAGTTTGCTTAAAGAACTGGTAGAAGCCCATGGCGTTACAGGCTTCGAGCATGAAGCAGCGAAAGTCGTGGAAAAGTACTTTCTACCCTATTCAGATGAGATAAAAATTGATAAAATGGGCAGCCTATATGCAATAAAAAAGGGAAAGGCTGATAACCCAAAGAAGATTATGCTGGCAGCTCATATGGATGAAATAGGCTTGATGGTAAAGAAAATTGACGATAAGGGATTTATTCAATTTACAAATGTAGGGGGAGTAGATCAAAGAACCTTGCTGACTCAAGAAGTCATCATACATGGAAAAAAGGACTTATTTGGAGTCATAGGCAGCAAGCCACCCCACATTCTTGAAGCCAGTGAAAGGGAAAAATCCGTTAAGATGGAAGACATGCTGATAGATGTAGGTCTTCCAAAGGAAGAAGTTGAAAAGTATGTTTCAATTGGAGACTCAATCACAATAAGGCGCAAGTTGCTGAACTTGCAGAATGATATGGTGGCTGGTAAAGCTTTGGATGACAGGGCTGGTGTTGCAGTCATGTATGAATGCTTGAAAGAATTGAGCCATATGAAACATGATTGTGATGTTTACGCTGTCGCTACAGTTCAGGAGGAAGTTGGATACAGAGGTGCAATTCCTGCCACATTTGAGATATCTCCCGATATAGGAATTGCTATAGATGTAGGTTTTGGGTCCACTCCAGAACTGCCAAAAGATGAAACTGCTGATTTAGGCAAAGGGCCTTGCATCGGTTTTGGTGCCAATATTCATCCAAAGGTCTATGAAAGATTGGTGAAGGTAGCAAAGGAATACAACATACCTTATCAGCAGGATATATATCCTGGAGCTACAGGCACAGATGCGTGGGGAATGCAGGTTACCAGAGGTGGAGTTTCCACAGGCTTGATATCCATACCTCTAAGGTATATGCATACCTCCGTAGAAACTGTCCAAATTAGTGATATTAAAAACGCCGGAAAGCTTTTGGCATATTTCATAGTCAGCTTAAATGGCGAGGATTTGGAGGAAATGCTATGCTATTAAAAAGATTAACTGATGCTTGCGGTATGCCCGGTGGCGAAGGTGAAGTAAGGCAAATAATATTGGAAGAAATAAAACCATATGTTGACGATATAAAGGTTGATAGATTAGGAAATGTGATAGCAACTAAAAATGGCAAGCCTGGATACCCAAAGGTTATGATAGCTGCTCACATGGACGAAGTAGGGCTCATGGTAAAGTCCATAGATGATGGAGGATTTATAAGATTTGAACAGGCAGGAGGATTGGATGAAAGAATATTGGTATCCAAACCAGTGCTGGTGGGAAAAAATAAAATACAGGGTGTCATAGGTGCCAAAGCAATACATTTGCAGGAAAAGGGCGAAAGGGAGACTCCATTAAGAACAAAGCAGCTGTATATAGACATCGGTGCCAAGTCAAAGGAAGATACGGAAAAGCTGGTGAAGCCGGGAGATTATATAGCTTTTGACAGTGAATATGTGGAATTCGGAAATAATCTGATAAAAGCAAAAGCATTGGATGACAGAGCCGGATGCGCAGCATTGATAGAAACTTTAAAACATAATTATGATGTTACTGTAGTGGCTGTTTTTACAGTTCAAGAAGAAATTGGATTAAGAGGTGCAACAGTAGCTGCATACAAAGTTAATCCAGACATTGCGTTAGTTCTTGAAGGAACTTTATGCTCAGATGTATCCAACGTGCCTGAGCAATCCTATATAACAAAGTTGGGGGCTGGTCCTGCCATATCCCTTATGGATTCCAGAACCATATTCCCTAAGAACTTGGCTAAAAGAATATATGACATCGCTGTCAAAAACGGAGTAGATATTCAATATAGATTGCCCTCATCAGGCGGAAATGACGCAGGAGCAATACATACCACAAGAGAAGGAATACCCTGTACAGCAATTTCTGTACCGTGCAGATATATTCATTCGCCATCTTGCGTAATGAGCAAGGATGATTTTGAGGGACTTAAGAAAATAGTAAAACTATTCCTGGAAGATATAAAAGAGGGGGAATACATCCGTGATTAATAAAGATTTATTGAAAAGATTATTGGAAACCTTTGGCCCATCCGGCAACGAAGAAGCCATAAGGGAAGTTATCAGGGAAGAAATAAAAGGCTATGCAGATGAGATAAAAGTAGATGCCCTGGGAAATCTAATAGCAGTAAAAAAGGGCAACGGTAAAAAGATTATGGTAGCCAGTCATATGGATGAAATAGGAATCATGGTTACCAATATAGACGACAACGGTTTCATTCGCTTCACAAATATAGGAGGAGTTTCACCATATACTGCACTATATCAAAGAGTAATGTTTGCTGATGGCACCATGGGTGTTGTAGGCGTGGAGAAAATTGACAACATGAAGGATCTTACATTGAGTAAAATGTTTATAGATATCGGTGCCTATTCAAAAGAAGAAGCCATGAAGAAAGTAAATGTAGGAGATGTGGCTTGCTTCTATGCACCTTTTGTTCAGGATGGGGACTATATCATGTCCAAGGCTCTGGATGACAGAATAGGTTGCTATGTTGCCATTGAAGCATTAAAAGCTCTCAAAAACAGTCCCAATGAAGTATACTTTGTATTTACAGTGCAAGAAGAAGTAGGCTTGAGAGGAGCCAAGACTGCTGCCTACGGTGTAGATCCTGATATGGGTATAGCATTGGATGTTACTCTGACAGGAGATACTCCTAAAGCTAAGACTATGGAAGTAAAGATGGGTAAAGGTACTGCTATAAAGATTAAGGACAACAGTGTATTGGCGCATCCAACAGTAAAGAAACTTATGATAGAGACAGCTCAGGAAAACAATATTCCATACCAGCTTGAAATATTGGAAGGTGGAGGTACAGATTCAGGAGCAATTCATCTGACAAAATCCGGAGTACCCTCTGGAGTTATATCGGTACCATGCCGATATGTTCACTCTCCATCAGAAATGGTATCAGTAAAGGATGTAGAAAACTCAATACAATTATTGGTAAAAGTACTTGAAAAATAACATATCGAAAAGTATTGACAGCAGGAATAAAAATAGTTAGAATTCTAATAGTAAGAATTCTAACTATTTTTATGTGTAGGAAAATATATTTTTCTACAGTAGAGGAATGCAACCATCCAAGGCAGGTCCTAAGGATGGGAAGCAATACTTTCTATGGAGGCAATTATGGATAAAACTATATTTAAGGAGCTTTTTAATTCTTTGTTTGAATTCATGCCTCTATATCATCAGACCATAGGATGCATATATCATAAGGATTATGGTATAGAGCCCAGTTTAAACAAAAGCCAGCAAAAAGCTCTTTTTATTATTCAAAAAAAGGGCAGAGTAATGCCATCTTCCCTTGGAAAAGCAATGGACATGCAAAAAGGAAGCCTCACAACATTGATTGATTCTTTGGTGGAATATGGGTTTGTTAGGAGAGAGGCGGATTGTGAAGATAGAAGAAAACAATGGATCATTCTGACTTCTCAAGGTGAAGAATATATTTCAAAACTGATGTCCTGCTTTGAGAAAGAATTTGAGAGGATTTTTGAAAAAGTGGATTCACAAGATATTTATAAGTTATTGGAAAGCATTGAATTTGCTAAAGAAATTCTAAAAAATATTAAAGAGACAGGAGTAATGATATGCAAGTAGTTGAGAGAGAAAGGTTACTGGGAGAAAAGGAAATACCGAAACTTTTACTTAAGTTTTCTATACCTGCTATAGTAGGTATGGTGGTAAATGCCCTTTACAACTTTGTTGATATGGTATTCATAGGTCAAGGAGTAGGTCCTTTGGGAATAGCCGGAGTTAGAATTGGCTTTCCACTAATGGTTATAGGTATGGCCTTTTCTATGCTTATAGGTATAGGAGGCAATTCTCTTGTATCCATAAGGCTTGGACAGAAGAAGAAGGAAGAGGCAGAACTGATATTGGCCAATGCTTTGGTCAGCATGATAATTATAGCAGTGGCGCTGACTGTGTCGGGACTCTTATTTATGGAGCCGCTTCTCAGAGTATTTGGAGCCAGTGATGCTGTGATGCCTTATGCCAAAGGATATTTCACAATCATAGTTTACGGAACCATATTCCAGATGATTGAAATGGGCATGAATAACTTCATACGAGGAGAAGGAAACCCGAAGGTTGCAATGACAACCATGCTCATAGGAGCAATACTTAATACTATTCTGGATCCAATATTTATATTTGCATTTGGATGGGGTATAAAAGGAGCAGCACTTGCAACTGTTATATCCATGGCGGCTTCTGCAATATTTGTAATGTATTATTTCCTTTCTGGCAACAGCTTGTTAAAGATAAGGAAATCTAATCTGAAGTTAAGATTTCATATTGTAAAGTCCATTACTACTATAGGATTGGCTCCTTTTGCTATGCAATTGGCGTCCAGTTTAGTGGTAATTTTCATGAATAAAGGCTTGGCTCAATACGGAGGAGACATTGCTGTATCAGCCATGGGCATTATAAATAATGTGGTATCACTTTTTACTATGGTTGTCTTTGGAATTAATCAAGGTGCTCAACCTATAATTGGATTTAACTATGGAGCTCAAAAATATGACAGAGTAAAAAGCACCTTGAAATATGCCATAGGAGCTGCCACAGTGGTCGTTACCATAGGTTTTATAGCAACTCAATTATTTGCTCCGCAAATGATCGGAGTTTTCACCGACGATGCTGAGCTTATTAATGTGGGTGCCATGGGAATGAAGAGAGTTATGATATTTATGCCCATAATCGGTTTTCAGATTGTTAGTTCTGCATATTTCCAAGCTGTTGGCAAACCAAAGCAATCTATGTTGTTAAGCCTTTCACGTCAAGTGCTTTTATTGATACCTATGATATTGATACTGCCTACATTTATGGGATTGATGGGACTCTTTACGGCAGGTCCTGTTGCAGATTTATCATCATCTATACTTACAGCAATTTTCCTATACTTCGAGTTAAAGAATCTGAACAGGAAGCATCAGGATGAGAAAGTTGAGCCAAAAGCTCAGTTTGGTGAAATCTAGAATTTAAGTCAAAAGGTTTGCAGATCATGGCCTACAATCATATTAAATGATTTGTAGGCTGTTTTAGTTGAGTGATATGCCAGCATATGGTAAAATAAAATAGGAACTATTTTTGAAAGGATATTCTTTCTTATAAAATTCAAGAAGAAAATAACACCTTGCCAATACATTGCAAGGTGTTATAAATTAATATAATTACTTATATAACGGCAACCCGCACCAAGCGGTGTGGATTACCCAGTATGCTAAAAATAAACTCAAAAAATATTTAATATAATATGTAAAGCATTACAAATTTAGTGATTAGTGTTATAATGAGTTAAATGTTTCATAACGGTAAAGAAGGGTGATTGCATGGAATTGCTAATAGGTATTTTCATACTTGTAATAATGGGAATACTGCTTTCAAGATTAGCAGGAATTATAGGGGCAAACTTATTTAAGTTCTCTCAAATATACGGACATATTCAAGAGAGTTATAGAAAGTTAAAAAAAATGGCATATAAATGAGCAAAATGAAATCCATAAAATATGGTGCAATCATTAATCTATAGCAATGTATTTAATATGTGAGCTAAGTATGAGGTGTAAAGTATATATTATGATAACATGATGATTGACAAGTTTAGGTATCGTTATTATAATATTTGTTAATACTATTAACAGCTATGAAGGGATGCGAAATACAGAAGAGTTTCAGAGAGTCGGCGGCAGGTGGAAGCCGATACGAAACTGTATGGAGGAACCTCCCGGAGCATCCGCCCGAAATCTTATGAGAGTAGGCTCGGACGGCACCCACCGTTATTGGGCAAGAGCTGGCCAGATAGGCAAGCAGGGTGGTACCGCGGAATTCAATCTTTCGTCCCTATATGGGATGAAAGATTTTTTATAATGCCAGGAAAATATAAATTTTTAATTTATACTTTCCGTAAGAGCATTTCAAGAAAGGTTACCTTGATTGTTAAAATGCTTCCAAAGGAAGCCTTTCTTATTTATCTAAAATTACAAAGAAAATACTGGAGATATTATAATTATTTTGCATCAAATATATCCCAATATTTAAAGTTAACAAGCAAAGGTAAGTTAGTCAACACAATAATATAAGGAGGCATAAAAATGAAAACAGTATATGTAAAAAGCTTGTACAGAGATACCGACAGCTATGCAGGAAAGACTGTATCAGTAGCAGGTTGGATAAGAAACATAAGGGTATCAAAAAGTTTTGGTTTCATAGAACTTAATGATGGCAGTTTTTTCAAGAATGTTCAAATCGTTTTTGGTGAAGAACTGGAGAATTTTAAGGATATTGCAAAGTTAAACATAAGTTCATCGCTTTATGTGGAAGGTCAACTGGTATTAACTCCGGAAGCTAAGCAACCTTTCGAGATAAAAGCAGAAAAGATAGTGATTGAAGGTCTGTCTTCACCGGAATATCCTTTGCAGAAGAAAAGACATAGCATGGAATACTTAAGAACCATTGCTCATTTGAGACCGAGGAGCAACACCTTCTCTGCCGTATTTAGGGTAAGATCTTTGGCAGCCTATGCAATACACAAATTCTTTAACGAAAGAGGATTCGTGTATGTCCATACTCCAATAATTACAGGCAGTGATGCTGAAGGTGCAGGTCAAATGTTTAGAGTAACTACATTGGATATGGAGAACCCACCCAGAACAGAGGATGGGAAAGTTGACTACAGAGAAGACTTCTTCGGCAAGTCAACAAATCTAACCGTAAGCGGTCAGTTGGAAGCAGAAGTATATGCTTTAGCCTTTAGAAATGTATATACTTTCGGACCAACTTTCAGAGCTGAAAATTCCAACACTCCAAGACATGCGGCAGAATTCTGGATGATTGAACCTGAAATAGCCTTTGCGGATTTGGAAGACAACATGAAGCTGGCAGAAGATATGATGAAGTATGTTATAAACTATGTATTGGAGAATGCTCCAGAGGAAATGGCATTCTTTAACCAGTTTATAGATAATACTTTGCTTGATAGATTACAAAACATAGTTGACTCTGAATTTGGAAGGGTTACTTATACAGAGGCAATAGAATTGCTGAAAAAATCCGGTAAGGAATTTGAGTATCCTGTTGAATGGGGTATGGACCTCCAGACAGAACATGAAAGATATCTGACTGAGGAAATATTCAAAAAACCTGTATTTGTAATCAATTATCCAAAGGAGATAAAAGCCTTCTATATGAGGCTTAACGATGACAATAAGACTGTGGCGGCCATGGATCTTCTGGTGCCAGGTGTAGGAGAAATAATCGGAGGCAGCCAGAGAGAAGAAAGATATGATGTATTAGAAAAGAAGATGGAAGAATTCGGCCTTGATAAGGAAGACTACTGGTGGTACATGGAGCTTAGAAAGTACGGTGGAACTAAGCATGCCGGCTATGGATTGGGATTTGAAAGATTGATAATGTACCTGACAGGTATAAGCAACATCAGAGATGTGATACCTTTCCCAAGAACAGTAGGAACAGCTGAATTCTAATGCTGTAGCTTACAGAACCGTTTCCTTAAGAAATTCAGGGACGGTTCTTTTTTAACCCAGACTTTCTGTAATGGGATTCAAGAGAAATTTTAATAAGCAAGCAGCTATGGTATAATGTGGATATAATTCATTTTTCGAGCAGATATTTTGTTGATGCATATCGATATATTGGTTTTGAAGGGAAAGTGAGAAATGAAATTATTTATATGTGACTTGGAAAGTAAAGATTTTGGAAAGCTAATTCCTGACTTGCCTGATGACGATAAGGTCATTTTATATGATGAGAGTATCCAGCATTGCATAGGATGCTTCGGCTGTTGGATAAAAACACCTGGAGCCTGTGTAATACGCGATAGATATGGAGATATGGGTGAATATTTATCAAAATCTCAAGAAGTTATTATCATAAGCAGATGTTGTTATGGTGGATTTAGTCCATTTGTAAAGAATATATTGGATCGAAGCATTCCTTATTTGCATCCTGATTTTGTAATTAAGAACGGAGAGATGCATCATAAGAGACGATACAAAAATGTTATAGATCTTAATGTGTATTTTTATGGTGAAAACATAACAGAAAAAGAAAGACAGACTGCCCAAAAGCTAGTGAAAGCTAATTCCGTTAATCTGGATTGTAATATTGGCAGAATTTTATTCTTCAAAAGCATTGAGGAGATGGAGGGGCAGATACTATGAAAATAGCTTTTATATACGGAAGTCCCAAAGCAAAATATAGTGCATCAGCTTCATTATTGCAGGAGTTGAAGCCTCTTTTAGAGCAAGATGATATTGCCATTTCAGAATATAACTTTAGAAAGCCTTTATTGAATAAAGAAGAGATAGAACAGTTGATAAATTATGATATTCTTGTATTCGCATTTCCATTATATGTAGATGGAATACCGTCTCACTTGCTTAATTGTCTTATCCAACTAGAATCTTTTTTTACATCTGCAAATAAAAAAGATATAAAAGTATATTCCATAGTAAACTGTGGTTTTTATGAAGGTCATCAGAATAAGCTGGCGATGGAAATGATGGAGAATTGGTGTTCAAAAGCAGGGCTTAAGTGGGGACAAGGGCTTGGAATCGGCGGAGGTGGAATGATGGTGATGATAAAAAATGTTCCAATGGGGCAAGGACCAAAGAAGAGTTTGGAGGAGCCATTTAGACAGTTAGCAAATAATATATTGAATGGCGCATCAGGAGAAAATATATTCGTCTCTCCCAATATTCCTAGAATCTTCTATAAATTTGCGGCAGAAATAGGATGGAGAAAATCAATAAAAGCAAACGGATTGAAGAAGAAAGATTTGTCTGCCAGAAAATAAGAACATGGAATGATTGCAATTTTTATACCATAGACGAATGTTTGTTAACTTCTTAAGTCAAGGGAAGGTGAAAAAATGGATAAGGATATGGAATTAAAGATAATAAAAAACTTTAAATCCAGGAATATAGATGTGGCATTTTTTGAAACCTTGGAAGAGGCTAGAGGTAAAATAATGGAATTGATACCTTTAACTTGTTCAGTTGGAATTGGAAATTCTCAAACTTTGAAGAAGATGAATATTTCAGAGCTGTTGAGAGCAAGGGGAAACATTGTATTTGACAAAACACAGGCCCAAAGCCAGGAAGAAAGTAAAGAGATTAAGAAAAAGTCCTTATTGTCTGATTGGTATATTACAGGTACTAATGCAATTTCAACAGAAGGGCATATAGTAAACATAGATCATAGTGGAAATAGAGTAGCAGCTATGATATATGGACCCGATAATGTAATAGTTGTAATAGGAAGAAACAAGATATGCGATACACTTGATGATGCAGTACATAGAGCTAGAAGCATATCAGCTCCGTTGAATGCTAAAAGAGCCGGATATAATCCACCATGCTTGGAATTGAAAAAGTGCATAGATTGTAAAACCGCTGAAAGGGTTTGTTATAACTTAGTTATTGTAGAAGGTCAGTTTGCTAAAGGTAGAATGAAACTGTTTATAGTAAATGAAGAATTGGGGTTTTAATATTTTAACAGATTAAGTTAAGACAATAAATAAAGCTCATTGGGGATTGTCAAAATTTATAAGTATTGATTTTTGCTTCTAAAAAATCTAAGAAGAAAACGACTATGGTAATATGCGGATATAACTTTGTAGGAGACCATACAAAAAAATTATAGAGGCTAATAGCAAAGAGGAGGCATTAATATGGACAGGCTCTATGAAAGGCCTGATATTTATGACTTAGCATATACTGAAGAAACTTATAAGATACTAAAAGAACATTACATGAAGATGTTTAAGGATTGCCAAATTTCAAGTATATTAGATTGCAGCTTTGGAACGGGAAATCTGACTATTGTATTGGCTGAAATGGGTTATAAAGTATCAGCTTCGGATATAAGTGAAGCTATGCTTGAAAAAGGAAGAGAAAAAGCATTGAAGAAAGGGTTGGACATAGAATTAAAACAGTGTGATTTCAGAAATCTATCTAAGAATTTTCATGATAAATATGACTGCGTAATGAGTACCGGAAACTCTCTGCCTTATGTAAAGAATGATGAACTGGAAAAGGTATTAAGAGAAATGGACGCCCTTGTTAGAGATAAAGGTTATTTATATTTTGATATTCGAAACTGGGATAAAATAATTAGGACCCATCAAAGATTCTATTTTTACCCTCCTTTCTTTAAAGATGATATACGAATTAATTTATTTCAGATATGGGATCATAATTCTGACGGAACCATCACGTTCAATATAGTGTATTCTTTTGAAAAAGAAAACAAGGTTATCCAGCGAGAAATATTTGAAGAAATTTATAATCCTGTATCAAAGGATTTTATTATCAAAGTATTAGATGAATTAGGCTACTATGATTTCAAAATTAAACCTTATCCTTATATAAGAGAAGTAGAGCTTGAAGATGTGGATTGGTATTGTTTGTTAGCAAGAAAGAAATAGTTGGACACAAAAAAGTACATAATAAGATTACTGGGGGATTCGGAATATGAATGGCACATCGCAACAGAACAAGGCAAAAAAATTATACATAATAATTGTTTTAGGTGTCATAGTTGTACTGGGAATAGCCTTATACTTTGCATGGCCATTTCTTTCCTCCCTTGGTAATCCGGATAAAATAAGAAATATGATAGATAAAGCAGGTCCATGGGGACCCTTGGTATTCATATTGATACAAATATTACAAGTTTTAGTTGCACCTATACCTGGACAGGTGGCGGGGTTGGCGGGAGGTTATCTTTTTGGTCCCATATGGGGCTTGATATACACAATGATCGGTGCAACCATAGGGTTCACACTTATTTTTATCCTTACTCGGAAATTCGGACGGCCCTTTGTCGGATGTTTTGTAGATAAGAAAAATCTGGATAAGTTTGACCATCTAATTGAGGGCAAGAAAGGAAAGTTAGTAATTTTTTTAATTTATCTTCTGCCGGCATTTCCAGATGATCTCATATCATTTGTTGCGGGGCTTAGTACTATACCCATTCGTTCCTTGGTGATCATTTCAGTATTAGGACGATTGCCGGGTTATGCAATACTGACCTTTACCGGTCATGGTTTGACATTTAAAAATTTAAGTCCTGTCATAGTTTCAATTTCTATACTCTTAATATTGCTTGCTACAGCATGGTGGAAGAGAAAATGGCTCCAGGATTTTGTATTGCATAATAACAAGATTCTTTTTATCAAAAGGCATTGGAAAAAATCATGGCCTATCATATTATTATGGATTGTTGCAATAATTGTAGCAGCTATAGCTATTTATGAAATTGCCGGCCTTATATTATATGGGAGATATTAGATATAATTATAAGAGGGTATATAATGTTATTTAGGATAATTGTATTAATATTATGGATTATATTTGCAGTATTTTTAAAGAGAGTCTCAAAGGATAAGTCTAGGTTATCAGATGAATTATTGTCGCTAGTTTTAGTCAGTTATTATTACAATTAATCTAAATATACGATATATCACTTATAATCAGCATTTTGCTTACGTTTATATTAACTGTTTCATTAGTTATTAATCATAGAAGTTCAAATAATTAGGACAAGCATTATTACAGCATTTATATAAGTAGGTGTATTCAATAATTTTATTTCTTAAGGGGGATATCATGACAAAGCTATATATAACAAGACATGGACAAACAGAATGGAATCTAGAAAGAAGGCTACAAGGGAGGATGGATTCCAAGCTTACTCCATTAGGAGAAATTCAGGCTCAATGGCTAGGGGAAAGATTGAAGGATGAAAAAATAGATGTGATTATATCCAGTTCAAGTGGTAGAACCATAGCTACAGCTGAAAATATCAGAGGGAAAAGGGAAATTGAGATAATTCCAAATGATAACCTGAGGGAAATATATCTTGGACAATGGGAAGGAATGCTGTATACAGAGGTTGAAAGGCAATGGCCGGAAGAGCATAAGAATTTCTGGAACTTTCCACATCTTTATAAACCTATAAATGGTGAAACATTCTCACAGGTTATAGACAGGGTGGGCAATGAGATAGAAAAGATAATAACTCAATATAAAGACAAAAGCGTGCTAATTGTCACCCATGCGATTGCTCTAAAAGGTATTATTTCATACATTGAAAAGAAAGACTTAAAGGATTTTTGGAGCGGAGCTTTTATGCAGCCTACATGTTTAAATATATTAGAAGCAAATAAAGATAACAGAAAGTTTATATTGATGGGTGATACTTCTCATTATAAGGTGGAAGAGGAAGCTATTTAAACAGTTTTATATGATATCTATCTAAAAATGTAAAATGTGAACTTGCTCTGAAAGGAGGTTGAGATTATATGAGTAACATAATTGTTATTTATCGGTCTAAATACGGATCCACCAAGAAGTATGCTGAATGGTTAGCAGAAGAGTTATCTGCTGATTTAATTGAAACAAAAAAAGCTTCAATCGAACTCATTGAAAAGTATGATGTTGTTATTTTAGGCGGCGGCATATATGCTACGGGTATTGCGGGAATTTCTTTCCTTAAGAAACATTATGAAAAACTTAAGAATAAGAAGCTTATAGTGTTTGCAGTAGGAGCATCTCCATATGATGAAAAAGCAATGAAGGCATTGCGGGAACATAATCTTAGATCGGAGCTTTCAAGGATTCCAGTTTTTTACTGTAGAGGAGCATGGAATGAAGGAATTATGTCATGGAAAGATAAAGTGCTTTGTAATTTATTGAAAAAAGCTGTTGCGAAAAAAGATCCAAGTACTTATGAGCCATGGGAGGCTGCATTGATGGAAGCCATTGGACGTAGCTGTGATTGGACAGATAAAGAATATATAAAAGGAATTGTGGAGTATGTGAAGGTAAATATAGAATTATGAAATCTTTAATATAGAGGAGAGGTAATATGGGGTTAAAAGAACTTTGGTTAGAAGAAGAGAAGAAAAGCTTTCAAGGTTGGGATTTTTCCTATATAAATGATAGAACAGAAGAGGAACCGTTGCCTTGGGATTATGATAAGATAGTACGACAATATTTAAATCCGGATTACATGCTGCTGGATATGGGTACCGGTGGAGGAGAATATCTATTGTCTTTAGGTCATCCATATAAAAATACCTGCGTTACAGAAGGATATCCTCCGAATGTTGAATTATGCATGGAAAAACTTGAACCCCTTGGTATTGAAGTAAAGCAGGTAATTGATGATTCACATCTGCCCTTTGATGACAACATGTTCGACATGGTAATAAACAGACATGAATCTTTTGATGTTAATGAGGTACATAGGCTTCTTAAACCTAATGGATTGTTCATAACTCAGCAGGTAGGAGGCAAAAACAATAAGGAATTGTCAAAGTTTTTGATTGATGATTTTAAGGAAATCGTAAGCAGCAATTTTGATCTTAATAATAATGTTGAGCTGGTTCAAAATGCGGGATTTACTATATTAAAATCAGATGAATACTTTCCTTACATAAGATTTTTTGATATTGGAGCTTTGGTTTATTTTGCAAAAATAATTGAATGGGAATTTCCCAATTTTTCCGTGGAAAGATGTTATGAGAAACTGTGTCAATTACAATCAATACTTGAGAAACAAGGATTCGTGGAAAGCAGAGAGCATAGATTCATTATTGTTGCCAGAAAAACACAAAAATAACATGACATATAGATGTCATGTTATTTTTGTTAAAGTATGCAATGAGGAGATGAATGGGAGTTGATAAAGGTGCCTGATAAGTTTGATTTCAAGAAAGAGTTTAAGGATTTATACATGCCCAAGAGAAATCCTGTTTTGGTGGATGTGCCTGCTATGAATTTCATTATGATCGATGGCAAAGGAGATCCAAATGGAAAAGAATATCAAAATGCTGTATCAATATTATATGCCCTGGCTTTTATAATAAAAATGAGCAAAATGGCAGACAAGCAGCCTTTGGGCTATTTTGAATATGTGATTCCACCATTGGAAGGACTATGGTGGTGTGAAGGTGACAGGTTTCATTTTGATAAGCGGGAATCTTGGCTCTGGACTTCAATGATAAGACAACCGGAGTTTGTTACACGGGAAGTATTTCATTGGGCAGTAGATGAATGCAGGAGAAAGAAGCCTGATTTAGATGTAAGTCTGGCAAGATTTGAATCCTTCACAGAAGGATTATGTGTACAGATTATGCATATAGGCCCCTATGCAGATGAACCTTGTTCTATTAAATTAATGCAGCAGTATATGGAGGAGAATAATTTAAGAGATGCTACAGGATTGGAGAGAAAACATCATGAAATATATTTATCCGATCCAAGAAAGACAGCACCGGAAAAATTAAAAACTGTTCTACGACATCCTGTGGAACATATGAAGTCTGTATTTTAATACTATGAAATGAAATATGGTATAGAATTGAAATGATAGAGAAGGATGAGAATATGGGCGATGTTTTTGAGAATATTTTGCATATTCTTGAGGTAAATGGATTCATATGATAAATCTATGAAAAGTCTCCAAAACAAGCTTCTTGTAACAGCTATAGGGAAAGAAAAAAGATTGAACCATATTTGGGGATCATATTTATGGGGTACATCTGATACGTGGGAAAAAGAATATAGCAGAAAATATGAGTTTGAGAACCCTAAAGAGTTTGTATAGAATCATCTATCGGAGATAATAAATGAGAAGAAATTGAGAATGATTGTTGATAAATAGTGAAAAATAATGTAGTTGGAAAAATCGGACATGTGGTATAATATGGATAATTAGTTAAATTGAGCGGTGATATGATGAAGCTTGACAGATTGATTTCCGTATTGGTTATACTTTTAAGAAAAGAAAAAGTACAGGCAAAAGAGTTGGCTAGAATATTTGAAGTATCTGTGAGAACCATACTGAGGGATGTAGAAACCTTAAACCTTGCCGGGGTACCTATTGTCACCTACCAAGGTGCCAATGGAGGAATAGGTATTGCCGAAGGATATCGGCTAGATAAAAGTGTATTGACACAAGATGATATGGCTGAAATTATATCTACCCTTAGAGGATTGGCAAAGATGCTGCCTAATAGCAGGCATGAAGTACTCATGGAGAAGTTTATGAACACGCTATCAACCTCTCAGATTGAGAAGGTTTATTCAAAGGCTAATCGACTTATCATAGATCATTCTCCATGGGGAGAAGATTCGTCTATAAAATATAATGCATCTCTGATATATAAGGCTATAGAAGATGCTAAGGAAATCAGATTTAAATACATTAATGCAAAGGGTGAAAAGACTTTTCGCATAGTAGAGCCATATTCATTGATCCTGAAGTCTCAGAAGTGGTATTTATATGGCTGGTGCAGTTTGAGGAAGAGTTTCAGGCTTTTTAAGCTTTCTAGAATGAGAGAGCTTATGATATCAGAAAAAAGCTTTTTAAAAAGGGAATTACCATCGAAGGAGTGTCCATGGGAGGAACAGTGGGAAAATACTGATAATTTAGTTTCCTTCCAGCTTGCTTTTGAAAAAGAAATGGAAGATGTAGTCATAGATTATTTTGGTTATGATTACCAATATGGAGACGATGGGAGGATACTGGTAAATGCTGTTATGCCAGAGGATAACTGGCTTTATGGATTTATATTGAGCTTTAGAGATCAGGTAGAAGTTATAAGTCCAATACATATAAGAACGATTATAAAAGAAATATCTGAAAAAATATATAAAAAATATTTATAAAACATGACATATAGTTGTCTGGTTTGCTTCCTTATTGTAAAGAAAAGATAATATAAGGAGGAAAAGAAATGGATTATAAAATTGAATTGACAGAACAACCAGCTCAGCCTGTATTATCAATAAGAACAAGAACATCAGTCGGGAATTTACCCAAAGAACTAGGAAGGGCTTACCAGACAATTGCTGAATATCTGAATGAAATTGGCGAGCAGCCAGCAGGAGCTCCTTTTACAGCATACTATAACATGGATATGGAGAATCTGGATGTAGAGATTGGATTCCCTGTATCCAAAGTTCTTGAAGGGAAAGATGAAATCAAAGCAAGCCAAATACCTTCAGGCAAGCAAGTATCCTGTATGCACCAAGGTCCATATGAAGCATCAGTAGCTGCATATGATGTGATGTCGAAATGGGTTATGGAGAAGGGTTATGTTCCTACAGGAGTAGCTTACGAATTCTATTTTAATTCACCTGTAGAAGTTCCGGAGAGTGAGTTGCTGACAAAAATAGTATTTCCTCTAAAATAAATTTATAGGTAAGACTCGGAAAATCCGTAAGCTATAGTAGGGAATACCTGCTAAAGCTTTTAAGTAAAGTACGGTAAAGTTTGCATGAAAAAAGCAGGATATCTAAAAAGCTATAATATATGCGGAAAAAATGACGAGAGGAGGAATGAATAGTCGTGAAGTTGAGTGAATTGCCCAATATAGGTAATGCTCTCGAAAAAAGACTTATCGAAGCTGGGATTAAGGATTCGGAACAATTAAAGAAAATCGGGAGCAAGGATGCTTTTATTTCACTGAGAAATATGGATAGCAGTACATGTCTCAATACTCTGTATGCACTTGAAGGAGCAATTCAAGGCATAAGATGGCATTATTTGAGTGATGATATAAAGGAAGATTTGAAAAAGTTCTATAATGATTTTCAATAGTTTAATGGAGAAGAAGCCATACACAGTCATAGCTATTGGTATGTTATTAAAATGAGTTAAATATTAAAGCAGTTGCGTTCTGCTATTCCCAAATGAATGGGCTATATTCTTTGAAAACAGTTTAGTAACTATGATACCTTCAGGTTTTTATCCCATATTACCATTGATGGTGAAAAATATTTTTATAATGCTAGGGAAGTATAATTCTAGCTTAATAATAACTTTCCGTAATGGGTTTCAAGAAAGGCTACCTTGATTATAAGAAACGCTTCCAAAAAGAAGCCTTTCTTATAAAGAGCACCTGGATAAATGGACAGAGTATAGTTCTATGAACTATGTGGAGATTGAGACTGATATTCGATAAATCATTTTGAATTTACTTTGTAATTTATATAATAGAGAAATCAAAATAGAATAAAACCTGCTGGCAGAATACACTGCCGGCAGGTTTTGCATCATTTACTGTTCATTCTTCAGCTTCTCAATGCCAATCTCTATTCTTCTTATGGTTTCATCCTTGCCAAGTATTTCTGCTAACTCATAGGCTCCACCGGGAGTGAAGGCTTTGCCGGATACAGCAGTTCTTATAGGCCAGAGCATTTGACCATTCTTAATGCCCATTTCCTCTATAAGCTTTGTAATGTTGTCCCGGATGTTATCCAGATTCCATATTTCTATGGATTTCAATACAGGGAGGGCCTTTTCCAAGCTGTCTATGGCTATTTCATATGTGGTTTTCATTTTCTTATGGATGTACATTTCTATGGAATATTCAGGAAGCTCATCAAGGAAGTCCAGCTGTGAAGGTATATCTGTCAAAACTTCGGTTCTGGTATGGAGCAATTCGCTTATCTTTTTGTAGTCGTATTCCTTTTTAAGAGCTTTTTTATAATATGGCATTGCCAGCTCATGGAATTCATCCAGGGAAAGTTTTCTTATATACTCGCCATTCATCCATTTTAGCTTTTCTATGTCAAAAATTGCTGGAGCCTTGTTTATCTTTCTATAGTCAAATATTTCTATAAGCTCCTCAAGAGAGAATATTTCCTGGTCTGTTCCAGGATTCCAGCCAAGTAAAGCTATATAGTTAAGAACAGCTTCTTTCAAAAATCCTTTTTCTATAAGATCCTCGAAAGATGCATCGCCTTTTCTCTTACTCAGCTTGTTATGGGCATCTCTCATTATGGGTGGACAGTGCACATAAACAGGAACATCCCAACCAAAGGCTTCATAAAGTCTGTTATATTTAGGTGAGGAGGATAGGTATTCGCTTCCTCTTACTACATGAGTTATACCCATAAGATGATCATCTATAACATTGGCAAAGTTATAGGTAGGCATTCCATCGGATTTTATAAGTATCATATCATCTAGCTCTGAATTTTCTACGGTTATGGTCCCATATATTTCATCGTTAAAGGTGGTAATTCCTGTCTTAGGATTGTTCTGCCTTATTACATAAGGTTCGCCTCTATCCAGTTTCTCTTTTATTTCCTCTTTTGAAAGACCTAGACAGTGTTTATCATATTTAAAAGGCGTCTTCAATGCCTCAGACTGTTTTCTTAATGATTCTAATCTTTCCTCGCTACAGAAGCAATAGTAGGCCTCGCCTTTTTCAACTAACTTCTCTGCATATTCTCTATATATATGTTTTCTTTGACTCTGGACATAAGGTCCTACTGGACCACCTATGTCCGGACCTTCATCATGCTTCAATCCAGAGAGTTTTAATGCATTATATATTACATCTACTGCACCTTCTACATATCTTTCTTGGTCTGTATCCTCAATTCTTAATATAAAGTCTCCTCCATTATGCTTTGCAATAAGGTAAGCATAAAGGGCTGTTCTAAGATTTCCTACGTGCATATATCCTGTAGGACTTGGAGCAAATCTTGTTCTTACTTTATTTTGATTCATCTTATCTCTCCTTTGTTAACTCTATATTCAACTATTTAATGCTTCTAAAACTGCTAATAAATACTCATAGGTTCTTTTCACTGACGATATGGAAACATGTTCGTTAGGCGTGTGAACATCATACATATTTGGACCAAAGGATATCATATCAAGTCCTTCAATCTTTTTGCCCAGCAAACCGCATTCTACACCAGCATGTATAGCTATTATCTTAGGATCTTTTCCGTATTTTTCTTTATAGACTTTTTTAAATACTTCTCTGATTCTGGAGTCTGGATTGTATTCCCAAGCTGGATATTCTCCATGGGCACCAAAGTCTGCGCCTGCAAGTTTAGCTACTGCACAGAACTGTTCTTTTATATATTCCTTACGACTATCTACAGAGCTTCTGATAGAAGAATCGAAAAATATTCCTTCTTCTTTAGTAGCTACTACTCCAAGATTACTTGAGCTTTCAACAAGGCCTTCCATTGAGCTGCTCATGGTCTGAACTCCGTTGGGTATAGCCATCAGCAAGGCGAGAACTTTTTCAGTGGCATCATAACTCATGGCATTTTCATAATTTTCTTCGGTCTTGCTTAAAGTAACTGTTACATCAGGATCTGTAACCTTATACTCATTTTTGAGAATGTTATTCCATTCTTTTATTATTTCCACAAGCTTCTCATATTTGTCGTCAGGAGCAAAAATAACTGCATCCGCTTCTCTTGGTATAGCATTGGTCTTTGAACCGCCGCTTAAATGCGATAGTTGGAAAGGTACTTCCTTATATATGCCCTGTAATACTCTTCCCATAAGCTTGTTGGAGTTTCCTCTGCCTTTATCTATCTCCATACCGGAGTGGCCGCCTTTGAGACCTTTTATTGCTACCGTATATGCTTTCAAGTTATTTTCTGGTTTTTTCCAGTCAGCTTTAAAAGAGATGGTTGTTCTAGAGCCTCCTGCACAGCTTACCAGAAGTTCACCTTCTTCTTCCGAATCCATGTTTATAAGAATTCTTCCTTTTAAATGTTCAGGGTTGAGAGCGCTGGCACCAGTCATTCCTGATTCTTCATCAACTGTCATTAAAACTTCTAGAGCAGGATGCTTTACATCATCGGAGGATAATAAAGCCAATGCCATGGCAACAGCGATACCATTATCCGCTCCCAAGGTTGTGTTATCTGCATAAATCATGTCGTCTATGTATCTTAGGGTAATGGGATCCTTGGTGAAATCATGAACTTTGTCCTTATTCTTTTCGCATACCATGTCCATATGTCCCTGAAGTATGACTGTAGGTCCATTTTCATAACCAGGTGTAGCAGGTTTTTTAATAATAACATTGAGTACTTCATCTTGTATGTATTCTAAGTTATGTTTCTTAGCAAAGTCAACTAAATAATCGCTTATGCCTTTTTCGTTTCCTGAACCTCTCGGGATCTTAGATATTTCTTCAAAATATTTGAATATCTTATCCATGACCATCATCCCTTTCTCAAAAATACAATCTTTTACTAATGTAATTATTATAATGCATCGTAAAATTAAATTCTACCCGAATTTAATTAGTCTATGATTTTCAACAAAAGTTACTTAATATAAAATTAATAATAAAGACTTTTGTTTTAATACATAAAACTATGAATTCTACTCGAATTTGATTTTGGTTGAATTTTAATGAAAATTACCATGATATGGAATTGAATTGATAAAGTAATAATTAAATTTCATATATTGAATATTTAAAAGGAATGATAGTAATTATGGGAGTAATTGTTTTATTAATTTTATTTATATATGTATTTGTAAATACAAATTTGATCAAAGTAGAGAAAATAACTGTAACAAATAATACTAAAAAAATACCGATTAAAAATCGGACAAATTTCAGATATTCATGGAAAAGTGCTATTTCTTAAAAAGTGCTATTTCTTAATGGGAAACTAAGCAACATTATCAACAAGTATGAACTGGATTATCTAATTATAACAGGAGATTTATCCAATAATATATTTCAACATAAAAAGATTGTAGAGGAGATTAAGAAAATAAAAGTTAATTGCAAAATATTAATTGCACTTGGAAATAGTGAAAGAAGCGAATCAAGATTTTTACATAGAAAAAGAATAGATAATAGACAAGACTTGGTTAGGGAGGATACGAATAGAGAAAAAATAAGAGTTTTAATAAATGAAAGTGAGATTTACAATAAAGATAATTTGAAAATCCTATTCTATGGATTTGACAATTCTATATATGGCAATGAAAAGCATGACTTCGGGCTTGAAGCATCAGAGTTTGATTATAGAATATTATTTGCGCATTCTCCTAATATTATTAAATTTATAGAGAAAAACCATATAAAATATGATTTGTTATTAGCTGGTCATACCCATATAAATCAAATAAATATACCTATAGTGAATAAATTAAAAAACAAGTATTGGTACTATCATATAGGTTTAAAGGTAACAAGCAAAAAGGTATTTTGTATATCCAGAGGTTTAGGAACTTCTCGATTGCCATTAAGAATAAATTATTTTCCAGGAATAACCATATTTAATTTTAATTAATTTCCCATTGAGTTGTAATTTTATAATTTAGGATAAACTCTACATGAAAAAATCATGAATCAACTATATAATTTCACAATGCATTTTAATAAAACCTGCCTATATTTAGATTATCAAAAATCCGCTGCAACTAATATAATCTATTTAATGTCAAATATTTAGTTAAAATAAATAATGGAGTAAAAGGAGGTTGTAATGGTGAATAGTAGAAGAAATCTTATAATGATAATTATAGCATTATCTATTGTTGTGGTATTATCAAATGCTATTACTGCACAATATATAAGTTATAAAGTGGAGAGTAAGATTAGGATGGAGATGGAGGGTATTAGTCATCAAATAGCACAGATTCAGAGACAGAATCGATCAAATGTCAACTATGTAAATTACGAAAGAGATAAAAAATGGGATGATGTTATGTCTCCTACAGAATTGGCTCAATACTTGGATATTGAGTTGGATCAAGTGTACCATATTATCAATAATAAAGGATCAGGCATACCCTATATATGCATTGATGACGCCTATAGGTTTGGCAAGGATGCTATAAATGAATGGTTAACATCTGAAAAAAGCATTATCATTAATAGTATAAGATAAAGAGGTTATTAAGATGATCAGGTTATTGCTTGTGATATTTATTGCAGCTGCTATAGTGATGCTGATAACTTATTTGTTGGGGAAATTATTCAAACATACAAGGTGGGTAAAATATGTAATTGGAATTATGGCCATAGTTGTATCATTATACTTATTTTATATGTCGAGGCAACCATCAAAAGGATTTGAAGGTTTGGGTCAATTTATTATGGCCTTAATATTTTTTCCTGCAGGCATAATTGGTATAATGACAGCTTTTATTATGGATTCTAAAAAATAAAAAATGATGAATATACTAAGGTTGACAAATAAATAATGAAGTGCATATAATAAAACATAGCCCGTTATGTGAGGCTACCTTGCAAATATACGCTGCTGCCGCTAAACATCGAGAGATGCCACGACGGTTAACAGATTTTATCGGATTAAGGTTTAATCTAATGCAGCTGGGATATCCCAAAGTTGCAGGGTGCTAAAACTGTACGAGAGGGATGCTATTTTTATTGTGCTTTTTATTATCCCTTTGCTTACGGGCAAAGGGATTTTATGTTTAGATGAAATTTTGGAGGTGGTAGATATGGATTCTGGCCCTTTACCTAATAGTTATCGGAAAAAATCAAATAATAAATCAGGAACCATAGTTGCCACCTTTTGGCCTTCGGTTCCTCGAAGGAGGTTAAAGTATGCAGGAAACCATTATGAAGTTAATCGAGGAGAACAGATACAAAGAAGTTAGAAATGAAATCGCTGAGATGAATATAGTAGATATTGCTCAACTTATAATGGAATTAGACAGAACAAAGCTTCTTATACTATTTCGCATCCTCCCCAAAGAAATTGCAGCAGACGTATTTTCTTATGTATCATTGGAACTGCAGCAGTATATTATAGAATCCATAACAGATAAGGAAATAAGCAATATAGTCAATGACTTGTTTATAGATGATGCAGTAGATTTTTTGGAAGAAATGCCTTCCAATGTGGTAAAGAAAGTATTAAGAAACACGGATGAAGATACACGAAAGCTGATAAATCAGTTTCTCAATTATCCTGACTATTCTGCAGGAAGCGTAATGACCATAGAGTTTGTAGATCTGAAAAAGGAAATGACAGTAAAAGAAGCTTTAAACCATATCAGAGCAACAGGGGTAGATAAGGAAACCATAAATACATGTTATGTCATCGACAAAGGAAGAAAGCTAGAGGGTGTTTTATCCATAAGGAAGCTCATATTGGCCGAAGAAGATGTTATAATTGGCGATATAATGAATGAGGATGTCATATATGCCAACACATTGGACGATCAGGAAACAGTTGCAGATTTGTTTAAGAAGTATGACTTGACAGCTCTCCCTGTTGTGGATAATGAACACAGACTTGTAGGAATTGTGACCATAGATGATATAATCGATATTATAGATCAGGAAAACACTGAAGACCTTCACAAAATGGCGGCTATGGAGCCTTTGGAAGAGGAATATCTAAAAACCAGCCCTTTTATATTGGCAAAACACAGAATAGTATGGCTTTTGGTTTTGATGATTTCAGCTACTTTTACAGGCATTATAATACAAAAATATGAGAAATTGCTTCAATCCATGGTGATACTGACTTCATTTATTCCAATGATCATGGATACAGGGGGAAATGCTGGTTCACAGGCTTCAACCCTTATAATAAGAGGTATGGCTTTAGGAGAAATAAAAACTTCTGATATGTTGAAAGTTTTTTTAAAGGAATTTCAAGTTAGCATACTTGCGGGAAGCGTATTAGCGGTTGTGAACTTTTTTAGATTGGTAATATTTGAGCATGTAAACTATTTAATGGCCTTGGTGGTTTGTTTTAGCCTTTTATGCACAGTTGTACTGGCTAAACTTGTAGGAGGAGTATTGCCTATGGTAGCAAAAAAAGTTCATCTAGACCCGGCTATAATGGCAGGACCGTTGATAACTACCCTTGTTGATGTTTTAGCTTTATCGATATATTTTGAAATTGCAAGCAAATTCTTAAATCTATAAATATAAGCGGCGAAAAAGCCGTTTTTTCTTTTTTGTGCAAAAAAAGCATAATTTACTGTACAATGGAGGGTAGGGAAGGCTTAGGGTGAGAGGCATCCATAAGAGGCAAACATAGGGTTCTTTGACGAAAAAAAGCTGTGAAGTAACTTTCTTACTGTAATATATTTTTAATATAATAACATGACGGTTAATGTTATAATTTAATTATCGTATGGACATAATGGAGGTTTGTTTATGAGATTTTGTAGAAAATTCATTCCCTTTATTTTGGTACTGATTTTTCTAGTTTCTGTTGTAAGTGCTGACTCCTACATCATACAGGATGAAAGAAGATATATTATAAGGAATGCTTATGAAATAATAAATGATGGTGTTAAAGACGTATATAACTTGAATATAAAGGTTCTTGTAGGTTCACATACTGATTCACCATATCAGAAGAACTTAACTTTTAGCATATATCCATTTCCTGATTCCTTGTCAAAGGACGAATGGGGAAATACATATGCTTATATCAATATTAAAGAGTTGAAACCGGGGCAGAAAATTGATGTGATTGTTGATAGGGAAATATTAAATGGGGGAATTTTCTATGATAAAAGCATTTATCATGTAAAGGCAGATTATAAGTATTTCTTGAGCAATCCTTCAAATTCTAAATATATTTTACCGGGAGAGAAGATTGAGAGTGATAACCCACAGATTAAGGCAAAAGCATTGGAACTTGCTAAAACGGGCACCATTGTGGAGAAGGCAAAGAAGATATATGATTTTGTGAATTTACATATAAAATATGATACGGATCCTAACTATGCAAACAAAGGAGCTCTTAGCGGTTTTATAACCGGAAGAGGAGTATGTGATGAGTATGCTTCTCTGTTTACAGCGTTGTGCAGAGCTGCAGGAATACCTGCCAGAGTTGTGGAAGGATATTGGTTGGAAGGGGAAGTGAAGGAAAGCAAATGGACTGATGTATCTGACAGAAGACATGCATGGAGTGAATTCTATCTTCCAGGAGCAGGATGGATTCCTGTAGAGCCTAGCTTTTTATATACTTATAACGGAAAGCGCGTTCCCAATGAAAAGTATTTTGCCAATATAGGAGCCGGAGACAAGCACTTGATAATCAGCTATATGAGCAATCCTATAAAAAATGATATAGATGTTCAGTATTCCTACTATGAATCAGATGGCGTCGATATGAAGCTTATATCTGGTGAGGAAAGGATAATGTTACTTCCTAAAGATACTAACGCATCTAAAAAATATCTTACAGATATCGAAGGAAATTGGGCTCAGGACTATATCCAGAAGTTATTTGAAGCAGATGTGGTTCTCCCGAAGGAAGGCAGCATGTACAAACCTGGAGAATATATAACAAGGGCTGAATTTGCTGCTTATCTTACAAAAGCTATAGGGCTCAGAGAAATTGATGGACGTGGAAGCTATAAGGATGTTTCGTCAAAAAACCCTTATGCGGGATATATTGAAGCAGCATCAAGAGCCGGATTGATACAAGGTTACAATGGATATTTCTATCCAGAAAACAATATAACAAGACAGGATGCAGCAGTAATAATGATGAGAGCATTGAGATTTTTTGGCAAGAATATAGATACAGGTTCTGGATATAGTTTTACAGATAGCAGCAGCATTTCCCATTATGCAGTTGATGCCGTAAAACTTATGTATGAGTTAAATATAATGAGTGGGAAACCAGGTAATATATTTGCTCCAAATGATTTTACCACTAGAGCGGAAGCTGCCAAAATTATATTGGCATTTATGGGATTAATATAATGCGTGTAATGGTACAGTATTGTAAAATTTGATATTACGCGCTTTATATTGCGTTATTATATAGCTTATATGGTTCTATTATATGCCCATATTTTATGGCTGTATTTTATGGTTATATTCAATAGATGGTGCCGAGATCTTTCTTTAAGAAAGGTCTTTTATTTTTTGGATAAAGATGCTATAATTAATACGAACATATGTTCGTATTAATTTGCATATAATTATATTAAGATGCTTTGTGGCAAGAGAAAGTAATATTTGATAAAAGCGGTGATATGATGACTAAAAGGACAATAATGCATATAGATGTCAACTCTGCTTTTCTGTCTTGGCAGGCTGTGTACGACTTGCAAAGAGGAGCTGATGTGGATTTAAGAGAAATACCTGCTGTGGTAGGAGGTTCCCAAGAAGAAAGAAGAGGTATAGTGCTGGCAAAGAGCATACCTGCCAAGGCTTTTGGAATACAGACAGGAGAAATTATATGGCAGGCTAAGCAGAAATGTCCCGGTCTTGTAGTAGTGCCACCCAATTATGAGCTTTATATGAAGGCAAGCAATGCATTGTATAATCTGATCAAAGAATATTCTCCAAAGGTTCAGCGTTTTTCTATAGATGAAATGTTTTTGGATTATACAGGCATGGAGCCTTTTTTTGGTGAAGCTTTTGAGGCTGCTCACAAGATAAAGGACAGGATAAAAAAGGAATTAGGATTTACTGTGAATATAGGCATAGGAGGAAATAAGCTTACAGCTAAGATTGCTGGAGATTTAAAAAAGCCGGATATGGTTCATACTCTCTATGATTATGAAATACCTTCAAAAATGTGGCCTTTGCCTGTAGAGGATCTGTTTATGGTAGGAAGGAGAACAAAGAAAAAATTATACGATATAAACGTAAAAACTATAGGGGATCTGGCAAATACAGATATAAAGTTTTTATATAGTAAATTTAAATCTTTTGGTAACCTCTTGTGGAAGTATGCCAACGGTATAGAGGATTCACCGGTAGCAGGAAGTGGAATAACCAATATTAAAGGAATAGGAAACAGCACTACCATAAGATTTGATGTAGATGATAAGAAAACAGCTTTCAAGGTATTGCTTTCTCTTACAGAGTCAGTAGCCATGCGGCTTAGAGCAGCTAAAGCCTGCTGTAGTGTAGTATCCGTGGAAATAAGGACATCTCAGCTTAATTGCTATTCTCACCAGAGAAAGCTTATGACGCCTACCTGTATAACCAGCGAAATATATGCTACGGTTGCTGAGCTTTTTGAGGAATGTTGGAGAGGAGAGAGAATAAGACATTTAGGAGTAAGAGTAAGTGACCTTTCAGGGGATGATTTTGTTCAACTTTCATTGTTTGATGATAGAAACAGGCAAAAAAGAGAAGCATTGGACTTTGCCATAGATTCAATAAGATGCAAATATGGCAAGAATTCTATAATGAGAGCAGTATTATCGGATGGCGAGTTTTCACCGGTTTCAGGTGGCGTAGGAGAAGATGATTATGTAATGATGGGCAGCATATTATAATTACATCAATTGTTTTAAGGAGTGAGAACTATGAAGTTGATGAGAAAACCCATAGAAGTTATAGCCTGGTTTGATTTTCAGGGAAATGCAGTTCCCATACGATTCAGATATGAGGATGAAGATGAGGAATTGCGTGTAGTAAAGGTGAACAAGGTAATAAAAAAAGACAAAGATAAATTCGCAGGCAATTCCATGATGAAATATACCTGCGAAACCTCTGACAATGGTGTAATTAAAGTTTTTGAGCTGCGTTATGAAATAGACAGTCTTAAATGGTATTTGCACAAGATGTGAAAACTTTACTATTTCCCTTTAGTTTCTTTGGTATCTTTAGTGTCTTTGGTTGCTGCCGCTTCAGCCTTTGCAATGGAAAGATCCATCCTGCAATTGCCATTGAATATTGCACCTTCGTCGATTACTATGTTTTTGGCATTGATATCTCCTATTAACTTAGCTGTAGAAGTTATATGGAGATGATTTTCTACAGTTACATTTCCTTCTACTATACCCGATAGTATTACGCTATCGGCTTTTATATTTCCCTTAATAGAGCCGTCTTCACCAACTATAAGATTCCCTAAGAGAGTAACATCACCTTTCATTTTCCCATCTATTCTGACAGTGCCTTCTGCTGTTAAAGTACCTTCAATACCTGTGTTCTTGCCTATTAAGGTATCTATTTTATCTGTATTGATAGTTGTAGTTTTCTTATTTGAAGTAAACATAATCAAATCTCCTTTGCTAAAAATATTTTTCAGGGTCTACATTTTTGCCGTTAAGTTTTACTTCATAATGAAGGTGTGGGCCGGTGCTTCTTCCTGTGTTTCCTACTCTGGATATAACCTGTCCCCTTTTCACTTTGTCTCCTTCCTTTACAAGGATAGCTGAATTATGAGCATAGCATGTGGTAAATCCATAACCATGTGATATGACAACCATTTTTCCATATCCTGATTTATATCCGGCAAAAGATACGGTGCCATCAGCAGTAGCTACAACATCTGTACCATAAGGGGCTCCAAAGTCAACTCCTTCATGGAATTCACTGCCACGGCTGGTAAATGGATTTTTCCTGTAACCGTAAGTTGCTGTAATCTTTGCATTTACCGGAGCTATGGAAGGAACATGTCTCAGGTAATCCAATCTATCGCTTACAGAAACTATGGACTCATCAATTTCTGATTTCTGACTTAAAGTTTGCTTTGATAAACTGATTAGAGAAGTTTTAAGATCAGATATTTCACTCGACAAATCATAGTTATTTTTGGTGGTATTAGAAGAATATGTATTATTTAGAGAGTTATGTGAAATATTATTCGAAGTTTTTGCTTCTTCAGTTTTTTCGGAGGTTTTGCTTTTTAAGCCTACTGCAGCTTTTACTTCTTCTAAAGCTGCTATATTTTCTTCCAATTGATCTTGAATTTTTGCTGCGTTAAGATTAAGGTTTTCTATTTCAATCTTCTGGCGATTGTTTATCTTGGTAAGTTCTTCAATGTTTTTCAAGCTTGCTTCATATTTATTGTAAATGTTATTCAATGCATATGCAGAAAAGGATGAATATATAATTAGTGCTCCTAATAACAGAATTAGAACCTTAGGACCCCAAATAGGAATCCGTATGGATTTTATCGAAGACCCATTCTCCGGTATATAGAAAAAATTAACATGTCTATTTTTCTTAGTTGTGAAGGCTTTTTTCAATATAATCACCCTTTATATTCCCTTTACATTAAAGAAAGCAGAAAAGAAGAATAGAATTTGTAACACGATTGCAATACAAATATATTTTAACTAAAGAGATAATGGTGTACAAGACAAAATTTGTAAACCAAAAAGAAAAGTCTTCACGAAAAAATGACAAAAATAGCATATGGGATAAAATATGAATATTTAAGTTGAATTTGTTTAATAAATAATGTTAAGAGAAAAAGTCATAATTTAAAGGAGGTTAAGGCATGGGAAAACTTAAAGTGGGAGTAGAGCCTAGCTTAAGCAATGTGAAGAGGTACCTTGAAGAGAATGATATAAATGTAAAGGAATTTGACAGCAAGAAGATGAGTTCCGCATGGAACATGAACAGATATGATGCAGTAGTAGTTTCAGGCGCTGATATAAATATTATGGGAATACAGGATGTTGTAGGAAAGGCAAAGGTTATAGATGCATCTGGAATGACACCTGAGGAAGTATATAATCAGATAATTGATATTCAGAAGTAGTAATAATGCAAAAAATATATTAAAATAAAGTATGTATAAGGTGAAACCTTAACATGCTTTATTTTTCTTTATATAGAAAAGCATACTTCAGTATGAGAGGTTGATTTTTAGATGAACTTGTCAATGTTCATAGATATTTTATTTTGGATAGGAATTATTATGGCTTTTATTGGGGGTATTATTGTAGTAGCATCTTTTACCATTTTTAAAAGAAAGGTTATGAGGACTCCAATATATGAAAATGTGGAACCGGGGTCAAGTAAGAAGGTAAATTGGGGTTATGTGCTTTTATTAGTGGGAATAGGATTGTATTTTATATCCTATTATCTTTCTATAAGATGAAAAAGGAATAAAGGTTGGTTTTTATGAGAACATTTATAGGTATTGATTTTGATATGAAGATAAAAGATGAGATTAAAAATCTTCAATCTGTTGTGAAAGAAAATTCTATTAGAGGCAGATTCAAATATGTGGCTAATTTTCACCTGACTTTGAAATTCTTGGGTGAAATAACTGAGAACCAGATTCCTCTAATTAATGAAGTATTGAAAAGATCAGCAGATAATGTGGGCGACTTCAGCCTGATTATTGAAAAGTTAGGCTTCTTTGGTGGGAAAGGTGCAAACATCAGGACTCTTTGGTTAGGGCTTGGAGGGGATTTGGATTCTTTAAATGCTTTATATGAGAATATTGAAGATGGTCTAAGTGTATTAGGCTTTGAAAAGGAGAAAAGAACCTATACACCTCATATAACCATTGCCCAGGATCTTCTGCTCAATAAGGATTTTCACGAATTGAGAAAAACTCTTGACTTGAGCAGGATACCAAGCATAAATGTAAGAGAGGTTTCGTTGATAAAAAGCGAACAGATTCAAGGGAGAAGGGTCTATACACCCATATCTACTTTTAAGTTAATAGGTCAATAGAAAACAGGATAGGTGAATTTATTGAAAAATATTGATACTTCAGCTTTTCTTCCCATATCAAGAGAGGATATGAAGGAGAGAGGAATTGAACAATTTGATTTTATATATATAAGCGGTGATGCTTACGTAGATCATCCAAGCTTTGGACATGCGATAATAACAAGGATTCTGGATCATATGGGGTATAAAGTGGGAATAATACCTCAGCCTGATTGGCGGAAAAAAGAAAGCTTCATGATACTGGGAAAACCCAAATATGCTTTTCTGGTTTCTTCCGGAAATATGGATTCTATGGTTAATCATTATACTTCCTCAAAAAAGAGGAGAAAAGAGGACCTTTATTCTCCAGGGGGAAAAACAGGAGCTAGACCTGATAGAGCTGTTATAGTATATTGCAATAAATTAAGGGAAGCCTATAAGGATGTCCCCATAATAATTGGAGGAGTGGAAGCAAGCCTTAGGAGATTTGCACATTATGACTATTGGGATGATAGAGTCAGGCGTTCAATACTTCTGGATTCAAGAGCAGATTTGCTCATATATGGTATGGGAGAGAGGCCCATTAGACAGATTGCTGAAGCTTTATCCAGCGGCATAGATATAAAGTATGTGAATTATGTAGATGGTACGGCCTATGTGACAAATTCCACAGCAGGATTAAAAGATGCAGTATTCATTGAAAGCTATGAAGAGGTTGCTGCGGATAAAAAGAAATATGCCAAGGCTTTTTTGAAGCAATCAAGAGAACAGGATTATCATACGGGCAGAATAGTGGTACAGCCTCATGGTGATAGATTCCTTGTTCAGAATCCTCCTGCTAAGCCTCTGGATCAATATGAGATGGATGATGTATATTCTCTTCCCTATGCCAGGGATTATCATCCCATATATATAAATCAGGGGGGAATACCTGCATTACAGGAAGTAAAATTCAGCATAACATCCCATAGAGGTTGCTACGGAGGCTGTTCTTTCTGTGCCTTGAATTTTCATCAAGGCAGAGTGATACAGAGCAGAAGCCATGAATCAATCATAGAAGAAGCAAAACTGATGACAGAAGATCCCGAGTTTAAAGGATATATCCATGATGTAGGAGGTCCGACTGCCAATTTCAGGCATGCTGCTTGCAAAAAACAGGAGAAATACGGAGTATGCACAGATAGACAGTGTATGTTTCCTACACCATGTAAAAACCTTATAGTTGACCACAGTGATTACATTGAACTTCTTAGAAAATTGAGGCATCTGCCTAAAGTAAAGAAGGTGTTTATAAGGTCAGGTATTAGATATGATTATGTGATTCAAGACAAGAGGGATGATTTCATTATTGAATTATGCAAGCATCATGTAAGTGGGCAACTAAAGGTAGCACCGGAGCATGTATCAGAAAAAGTTTTAAAACTTATGGGAAAACCAAGCAAAAAAGTGTATGATAGATTTAAGGAGAAATATTTCGAAACAAATAGAAAAATAAGGAAGGAACAGTATCTGGTTCCCTACCTTATGTCGGCTCATCCTGGATCTGATTTGAAAGCAGCTATAGAATTGGCTGAGTATGTCAGAGATATGGGATACAATCCGGAGCAAATACAGGATTTCTATCCTACTCCTGGCAGCTTATCTACAACCATGTATTATATAGAGTTGGATCCAAGGACCATGGAGAGGATTTATGTTCCGAAGAGTCCAACTGAGAAAGCAATGCAAAAAGCATTGATACAATATAGGAATCCTAAGAATTATGATTTGGTGTATAAGGCTCTAAGCATTGCAAACAGAACTGATCTTATAGGTTTTGGAAGCAAGTGTCTTATAAAGCCAAAAAATAAGAAAACAATCAATAAAGCTGCAAATGGCAAAAAAGCAAGAAGGAAAAATTAAAAGGAAAAGGAGATGTATTCAGATGGGACATTTGTACATCGACGGAGAACACCTGACCATAAAGGATGTGGTCAATGTAGCAAGAGGAGGCTTCTTGGTTGAGCTATCGCCTGAAGCGGTAACAAAGATCAAAAAATCAAGGGAATATGTGGATAATCTTGTGGAGAAAGAACAAGTGGTATACGGAATTACCACGGGTTTTGGCAAATTTAGTGATACCTATATATCAAGAGAAGATACAAAAACTCTTCAAAGAAACCTTATCGTCAGCCATGCATGCTCCATGGGAAATCCACTACCTGAGGAGACCGTTAGAGGAGTTATGCTTCTTCGTGCTAATGCATTGGCTAAGGGATACTCAGGCATAAGGTTGGAGACAGTGAATACTTTATTGGAGATGCTTAATAAAGGAGTTCATCCAATAATACCGGAGAAAGGCTCTTTAGGTGCCAGCGGAGATTTAGCACCTCTTGCCAATATGGTTCTTGTCATGCTTGGTGAAGGTGAAGCAATTTACAAGGGAGAAAGATTGCCTGGCAAAGAAGCCATGGATAGAGCCGGTATAAAAACCATTGAGCTTACATCAAAGGAAGGATTGGCACTGATTAACGGAACACCTGTGATGACATCTATAGGAGCATTAGCTGTTTATGATGCCATGAATCTGATGAAAACCGCAGATATAATTTCATCTATGACACTTGAAGCCTTAAAAGGCATAACAGATGCTTTCAATGAAAGAGTTCATAAGGCAAGAGGTCAAAAAGGACAAATGGCTACGGCAAGAAATGTGTTGAGGATAACTGAAGGAAGCAATCTCACAACTCGACAGGGAGAGTTAAGGGTGCAGGACGCCTATACATTGAGATGTATACCTCAGATACATGGGGCCAGCAGAGATGCTATAAATTATGTCAAGGAAATAATATCTATAGAACTTAATGCGGCAACAGATAATCCTTTGATTTTTGCAGAAGATAATATGGTCATTTCAGGCGGTAACTTCCACGGACAACCAATAGCTTTGGCAATGGATTTTCTAGGCATAGCAGTATCTGAACTGGCAAATGTATCAGAAAGAAGAATTGAAAGGCTCGTAAACCCACAACTTAACGATTTGCCTGCATTCCTGACAAAAAAAGGAGGATTGAACTCCGGTTTCATGATAACTCAATACGCAGCTGCTTCAATGGTATCTGAGAATAAGGTATTGGCACATCCTGCCAGTGTAGACTCGATCCCATCTTCTGCCAACCAAGAAGACCATGTAAGCATGGGAACAACAGCTGCCAGAAAAGCAAGAGCTATTCTTGATAATGTTGAAAAAGTTCTTGCCATAGAAGCCTTTGCAGCATCGCAGGCCATAAGCTTCAGGGAAGATGTGGTATTAGGAAGGGGAACAAGAAAAGCCTACGAAGAGATCAGAAAAAATGTGGCCCCTGTAGATGATGATAGAATAATGTATATTGACATGGATAAGATTGATAAAATGATTAAAGCAGGAGCGTTTGTAAAAGTTGTAGAAGAAGAACTAGGAGAGCTGGAGTAATTAAAATTAATATAGATAGGATGATTTCATGATAACGAAGGAAGATATCGACAGAATTAATTTTCTCGCTAGAAAATCCAAGACCGAAAACCTAACAGATGACGAAAAGAAAGAGCAGCAAATGCTGAGAAGAAAATATATAGATTGGATTAAACTTCAGGTTCGAACACAATTGGATGCCATAGAAATAGTGGATTCTGATGGTCACCATCACAAACATGGACCCAATTGTAATTGCGGTCACCATCATAAACATGGTCCCGATTGTGATTGTCATAAACATTAAAATATCAATTATAGTATGGAGGAGATAATTATGGCCGAGCTTCAATTTGTAGTATTTAAATTGGGAAATGAGGAGTATGGTGTCAACATTATGCAAGTCAAAGAAATTGTGCCATATAAGGAACCTGTGAAAGTCCCTAATGTCCCTAACTTTATTGAGGGCATAATAAACCTGAGAAGCCAGATCATACCTATAGTGAATCTCAGAAAAAGATTCAATATAACTGAAGAATCATTAAGTGATGAAACCAGAATAATAGTTATGAACATTGACTCTAAACAGGTAGGCTTCATAGTAGATGATGCTTCAGAAGTGCGAACCATAAATGAAGAAGATATTGAAAATCCGCCTGAGATCATTGCAGGAATTGATAGAAAGTATATAACAGGAATTGGTAAAATTGGCGAGAGGATATTAATTCTGCTTGATCTGGACAAGCTATTTAGTGATAAGGAAAAAGAGTCCTTAGAAGCAATGTAAAGTCTTATAATTTGACTTGAAGTAATGCGGCTTTTGCCGCATTACTTTGTTTAGTAGCGATAAAATAAGCAATTGATAAAATTATGTAGACAAAATCTATTTGACGGGATTCAAGAATTGCCAAAATTTACAAGACAGTCATTGTATAATTATCTCATCAAGTTTTCAACGAGGTGAGATAGTGAAAAAAGGTGTGTATTATTCATTTATTTTTGTAATGCTGTTCAGTTTTTTTGCATTTGGTGACTCTAAAGATATAGGCACTATAAGTGAGGAACTTTTAATGAAAAGAGCCGAAGCCTGGAATAATATTTTAAGTGAGGATTATAGCTATAGTGATTTTTACAATGAAATAAGCTCTGTTGCTACAGCGGAGCTTTTAGTAGAAGATTTGGAGACTTTTTCATACTTAAAAGAAAATCCCACTGGAATGGAAAGGGTAAAATCTCTTGAACTTCTTCCCGAGAAGATAGAAAAGCAAAAAAATAAAGCAATAGTCAAAGGGAAAATAATATGGAACATGGAAGGTTATGAGGGAACTGAGGTAGTAGAGAGCCACTATCAGATAGCATTGGAAAAATATAATAGAAATTGGTATATTGCAGAATTGGAACCTATTGAATAAGCGGCAAAAGCTGCTTTTATTTTGTATAAAAAAGCGCAATATTCTATATAACATGACATTTTTAGTGCATAAGTATTAACTTAATGGGAATAAATTACTGTTAAGGTTACAATTTGTTACAATGTACTTACAACAAATGAAAAAAAATAGTATAATATAGTATGTTATAGCGAAATATCATTATTTAATGATATTTTTGAAATACTGTATATGCAGCAGAAGCTCTATAAAGGGGATGATAGTGATAGATAAGCTAACGGAAATAATACAGCAAACCTTAAAGGCTATAGAAAACAGTCAGAAGCAGATTTTTGAAATAGTCGAAGAATCAAGAAGCCAGTACAAGATGATAGAGGAAGAGCTGCAAAGGATAAAGAAAAGAACGGAGGAAATAATTCTTCAAGTTGATAAGCTTACAAAACTTGAAAAGGATATACGATACAAGCTCATGATAGTCAACAAGAATTTTAGGGAATTTAGTGAAGAGGATATTAAGCAAGTATATGAAAGGGCTAAAGAACTGCAGCTTCAGTTGATGATGAAGAAGAATGAGGAACAGGTTCTGATAGAACGCCGAACAGAAATGGAGTTAAGATTAAGAGCTGCAAGAGAGAGCCTCAGAAAAGCAGAAAAATTAATGTCGCAGATGAGTATTGTTTTGGGTTATTTGAGCGGAGACTTAAAAAACATCTACGGACAACTTGAAGATATTAAGGAGAAGCAATATCTTGGCATAAGAGTAATTCAAGCTCAAGAGGAAGAAAGACTTAGACTATCAAGGGAGATACACGACGGCCCTGCACAGGTATTAGCAAATTTGGTGTTGAAAACAGAGTTGTGCGAAAAGCTCATTGATATAGATGCAAATAAAGCCAAGGAAGAACTAAAAGTACTTAGAGATGTTATGCGCGGCAGTCTGAAGGATGTAAGAAAGATAATATACGATTTAAGGCCTATGTCTTTGGACGATTTAGGTCTGATTCCTACAGTAGAAAGACTTATAACTCAACATAACGAAATGTCCCAGATTTTTGTAGAGTTTAAAGTTTTTGGTGAAAGAATAAAGCTATTACCAGTTATTGAAGTTGCAGTTTTTAGAGTAATTCAGGAAGCCCTAAATAATATCAGAAAGCATTCTAAAGCAACTAGGGCTTTAGTTAAAATTGAAATTACAAAAAGCACTATAAATGTTGTAATAAGTGATAATGGTATAGGTTTCAACAGAGAATACGTAAAAAAAGCTGATGAAAGTGGCGGATATGGGCTTATGAGTATGGAAGAAAGGATTACTCTTTTAAATGGAAAGATAGATATAAGTTCTTCACCAGGTAAAGGGACAAAAATATTGGTAAGTATACCAATTGATATATATGGGGAGGTACAACATGAATAAAATTAAAATACTAATTGCTGATGATCATTCTCTTGTTAGAGAAGGAATCAAACAGCTACTTGAGTTGGAAGAGGACTTTGAAGTGGTAGGACAAGCTGCCAATGGCTTGGAAACATTGGAAAAGATTAAGGAGTTTCAACCGGATGTTTTACTTTTGGATATAAACATGCCTGTAATGGGAGGCATACCTACTTTAAGAAAAATAAAAGAGCAAAATATTGAAGTTAAGACTGTAATATTGACTATACATGAAGGAAGAGAATATCTGATGGAAACTTTGGAACTGGGAGCCTTGGGATATGTCCTTAAGGATTCGGATTCAGCATCTTTATCCAAAGCCATAAGAGATGCCTATAAAGGCATATCTTACATACAGCCGAAGCTTGCGGCAGAGCTTGTACGAGAATTCAACAGTTCAAAGACATATAAAACCAACAATGAAAATGAGTTGACAAAAAGGGAATATGAGGTTTTATCGCTTATAGCAGATGGTATGAATAACAAAGACATAGCTGATAAGCTTTTCATAAGTGAAAAGACAGTAAAAAATCATGTATCAAGCATATTTAGGAAAATAAATGTGAATGATAGGACTAAAGCTGCCATATATGCATACAAGAATAATATAAAATGGTGATGGAAAGACTTTGTAACGGAATTGTAATAATTAACATTTGAAAAATATATTGCCATAGAATATTTTACATGGTATAGTAATTATGTGTTGCAAATGACAAAACTACTATTTAAGAAGGAGGTAGGAAAAATGAACATGACAAGATTAATCACTGTAAATGCTCAATACAATTTCATATTCCTGCCTGCGATTATTTTAGATCCGCTATAGAATATGTTGTAATTATGTTAGTTATTTATTATCATATTATTATGGATTTAAGTCGCAGGCTAAACAGTCTGTGACTTTAATTATTATTAAATATGTTTGCATGCAATTAAGGTCATGGATATCCATGGCCTTTTTGCGTGCAAAAATGAGAGGGGATGACATTAATGATTAAGATGGCATTTAAGAGGGAGAACATGAAATGCTAATAGTTAAAAGGCAGAGAATTATTGAGAAAGAAAGGGGTTATATTATGAACTTTGCAAACGAATTGTATGTTACTCTTTCCAGAAGAAATGATGGCAAAGAGATTAGAAATTCATCAGTTTCAATAGAAAGAGATAATTGGGTATCTATATATGAAAATATTGAGAAAATCATAAATGGCAAAAAAACAGCCAGTTTGGATTTAGATATCCAAATTTTATTAAGATCACTTGTCTAAAGGAAGTAAAATACAGCGGTAGCAATATCGCTGTATTTTTAAATTTATAAAGTAAACTAATTTTACAATTTAACCATATATTGATTAAATATAATGTATAAAGGCTATGTTATTTATACTCAATATGGTAAACTAATATAAGAATTTGCAAAATGAGGTGCATTGCATGAATAAACAAAAACTTGCAGCTCTTCTGGCAAAGAATGAATCAACAAAACTGGATTTTAAAGAAAGCTTGTCCTTGAAAACTGACTGGGAGAAGAAAGAACTAGCAAAAGATGTGACTGCCATTGCAAATTCAAAGGGCGGAAGAGGGTACATTATTTTCGGTGTTCAAGATAAAACAAAGAAGATCATTGGCATAAATGTACCGGAATATCAGGAGGAACAAATCCAGCAGATAGTAAGCCAAAGATGTGATCCACCCGTAACAGTAAAATTTGATTTAGTAAACTATGATGATAAGACAGTTGGAGTACTTACTATTTATAAAAGCAATCAAAAGCCTCATCAAATACTGCACAATGGTTCATTCTATCTGAGAAGAGGATCAACTACTGACATAGCTCGGAGAGAAGAAATAGCCGGTATGCTTCAGGATTCAGGACTTTTGCAATATGAGACCATAGCCTTGAACAATGTAAGTATAGATCAGCTTGATAGGGATATTATTATAAAGTATCTTGAAAAATCCGGCTTAAAAATCGAATATGATAGATTTGAAAACCTATATCCTCTTTTGGAAGGATTAGGTATAATATCAGGAGAAGAAGATGGGGAGTCATATCATCCAACTATAGGCGGACTTCTTGTGTTTGGCAATAGACCTCAACAGTTTCTCCCTCATACAGGAATAAAGGTTGTAGATGGAAAGAACAATACAGGTCAGTATTTCTATGGTGATATTACTTCCATGCTGGATAAGGTAGAGGATTATTTGGCAAATCTCATTAAGAAACAGGATTACCCTATGGCAGCAATAGCAGAAGCTATTGCCAATTCTGTAGTTCATAGAGACTATTTCAGCTATGGTAGAGAGACAGTGGTATATATTTCAAAAAATCATATAGAAATCAGTAACCCGGGAGCTCTTTATAATAAAAGTGATATACATTCATTATTAAAGGAGAACAACCCATATAGAAGGAATAGTTGGCTTTATCATAGGCTGCTTGTTTTAGACGAGAAGAACAGATTTTTGAAGACAGGATCAGGACTGAGGCGTATCAAGGATTCATTTGTGGACTACGGCAAGGTAAGATTTATAAATAATGAGAAAAGAAACATGTTTAAGGTAATATTGCCAGGCGGGTTTAGTATTTTATACTAATAGACCTGAGGCATTTAGGTGGTGTATTATGAAGAACAAAAAAGTAGTATCTTTTGAAAGAGGAGCAGATTTTTATTTTGGTTTGAGCTTCAAGCATATTCAAAATGGTAGGCTTAAAACTGCTTTAAGATATATAGAAAAAGCAGTAAAAATAAAACCTGATGATAGCTATATGCAATACAATTATGCAGGAATCTTAGCAGAATTAGGACATATAGAGCAATCTACCAGCGTTCTTTTGAACATAGTCAATAATCTGGATCCCAGCTATGATGAATGTTATTTCGGATTAGGTTGCAATTATCTTCAAATGCAAAAGATAAAAAAAGCTTTGGAATGCTTTGAGAAATACTTAAAATTGGCCCCCTATGGAGATTATGCAGAAGAAGCGGAACACTTGATGGAAATGCTTTATTTGATAATAGAAGCCAATAATAATCTGGATGACGACGAACTGGAACGCATATACAAGATAGAAGAAGAAGCAATAAAATACATGGAGAGAAGAGAATACGAGAAGGCCATGAAAAACCTTGAGGAAGTAGTCTCTAAGCTTCCAAATGCCATTCCAGCTAAGAATAATTTGTCTCTGACCCACTATTATTTGGGTAATATAAGCACTGCTATAACTATAGCCAAAGAAGTTTTGGATTATGAAAAGGAAAACATACATGCCAATTGCAATCTTGCTATATTTTACAGCAAGATTGGGATCAGCAATATGGCGGAGAGACATATAAGAATAATCAAGAAGCTCTATCCGGAAAATGAAGACTATGCCTATAAAATCGCTGATACTTTAGGATGCTTAAATAGACATAAGGAAGCTTATGACGCATATAAAAGGCTTATCAGAATGGATGATAAAAATCCTCAATATATACATCTCATGGCAATTGCAGCTTTTAACTGTAAAAAATACAATGAGGCATTGAACTTATGGGAAAAGCTGAAAAAGTATGATGAGGAAGGATATTTGGGAGAATATTATTATAACATAGCTGATGAAACCAAAGAAGGTATTAGAGAATTCAGGTATTTGCCGTACATTTGCCAACTTCCTAAGGAGGAAGTAGGAAGAAGAATAGACATAGTATATGAATTCTTAACTTTGGATAGAGATGAAATAAGAGAACTCTTAAACAATGATAAAAGCATTAAGAATGTAATTTACTTTGTTATAAGTTTTGATAAATATGTTCTTAGAAGGATGCTTTTTGAAAAGATAAAACAGGAAAAAATCATTGAGCTTGAGGATGTAATTAGAAAATATATATTAAGGCCTGATGTGGATAAAAATATAAAGATTGAGTCTGTGTTTTTATTAAACAAGATTGGAGCCAAGGAGCCTTATCATGTGCTGATAGATGGAGATGTAAAAGCCATAACCATTGAATCTGATACTCTTCTTAGGGATGAATGGAAGAAAGAATGGGAAGATGTAAAAGATACAACTCTGAAAATGATGAAAAACTGCTATAAAACTCCATATAAAAAGATTGTAGAAGATATTTGGTACGATTTTATTAGATCATCCTATCCCTATGTTCCAAAAATAGGTAAAATAGAGATATGGGCAGCAGCATTGGAGTTTGCCTATTGCAAATTTACATGCAAGGAAGTGACCCAGCAACAGTTGGCTGATAAATACAATGTATCTAAAAGTTCAATAAGTGAGAAGTCAAGAATTATATTTAGTTATATAGGAAATAAGTTTGGGGAAAGAGAATAATCAATCTCTTTCCCTTTTGATTTTCGCCTTTTTTCTTATTGAATAACCGAAGAAACCTAAAGCTTCATCCAAGGACCAGTATTCTCCATGGTTATAACATATTAAGTCTGCCTTTGAAAGATGGAGTTTTTGCTTTTCGTCCATCAATTTTTCTTCAACTGAAACACCGACAATTTCTCCTATAAACATATCATGGGAACCTAAAGCTATTATGTCTCTTACTTTGCATTCCAGGTTTACCGGAGCTTCTCCAATTGATGGAGCATTAACATAATTTGATTTCTCAGGAGTTAAATTGAGATACTGAAACTTATTCACATCTCTGCCTGATTTGACTCCGCAGAAATCCAGAGCTTTGCATAATTTTTTATTTGGCAGATTTATTACGAATTCTTTGGTATTTTTTATCATTTCATAGGAATATCTTTCAGGTCTTACAGAGATATAGAGCATAGGTGGGTCTGAACATATTATTCCTGTCCAGGCAATGGTAATTATGTTGTAGTTGCCTTCACCATCTGAGCAGGATACCATCACCGCAGGTACCGGATATAGCATAGTGCCGGGCTTGAATTGAATTTTAGACATTTCTGCACATCCTTTCTACTAGAATAAGCTGAAAAACATAGCTGTCATATCATGTATCACCATGGCATGTTGTTGTTATTCAATAATAAGGCATTGATCAAAAAAATTCAACCTGAGTGTGCATGAATTTTATTTCAAAATTATTTAGCCATGCAGTAACAAAAAAAAGACATGTACATAGTATGGAAGTGGGAAGAGAGAGAACAACCCTTTGGGTGGAAGGAGGTCAATGATGAAAGATATATCCTTGCTACTATTGGCGCTGGTTATCTTAATAGCTAGTGGAGCCAAAAATAGCGATTTACTATTTATAATAGTCCTTGCCATCCTAGGCCTTGGTGCAGGGGATAAACTCAGCTTCCTTCTATAACAATCAAATAGCGGAAGGAGGTGCAATTATGGGTTACGGTAATGTAGCAGGTATAGGAAGTGGCGGATGCGGCTGTGGCTGTGGCTCTGGCCCTGTATTAGGAGTAGAAGACAAAAAGTGCTGTCCGGGAAGTAATTCCTTTTTACTTTTATTGCTCCTCTTCATATTGTTAGCATCATGTGTAACTAAAGGAAGAGAAAATAACTTCTTCTTTATCATCATCCTGGCAGTTATAGCATTTGGAGGCTTTGGAAGAACCTTTGGATTTGCTGTATAGCATGATAGCAAGATTATAAGCTTCTATTCGGAAGGAGGTGCTCTTATGTCAGGAAATTTCAATAATGTATTAGGTGCATTTGATGAAAATTCCTTTTTACTCTTACTGTTACTCTTCATATTGCTAGCATCCTGTGTAACATGGGGAAGAGAAAGCAATTTCTTCTTCATCATCATCTTAGCTGTAATAGCATTTGGAGGTTTTGGTAGAACTTTCTTTGGCGCATAGTTAATAGCAAACCCAGGGAAACCTGGGTTTGAAATAAATAATAGTCAATATTGATATTTGAGGAGGTGTAGACATGGGTTATTCTAACAATGTAGCAGGCGTTGGAAGCTGCGGGTGCGGTGGTCCTGTAGCCGGTATTACGGATTTTTGCAAATGCAAGCCAGGTGAATTCTCTTTCTTGTTGCTGCTTGTGCTCTTTATACTATTAGCTTCTTGCATAACATCAGGAAGAGAAAGCAACTTCTTCTTCATCATAATACTTGCTGTAATAGCATTTGGAGGCTTTGAAAGAACTTTCTTCGGAACTCCTCTATAAATCAAGATGGCATTGGCCCATAAGGAGGTGCTTATATGGGCATAGCATCACAGGATTGCTGTCAACCTACAGCAGGGCTGTTTGGTTCTAACTGGATCTGGATAATAATAGCCATAATCTTTTTCTGCGGTGGATTTGGTGGAAACTGCGGTGGAAGCTTACTAGGCGGAAATATATTCGGAAATAACACTATTCTTATATTGATTATATTATTTTTTATATGTTTCTGTGGTAAAAAATTCTTTTAATAAAAGCCCGGCTTAAGCCGGGCTTAAAACTTCACAGGGAAAAGCTGTAACCAAAATATGCTTGGCGAATAAAATGTAATGAGAACAGAATCTATCCCGAGGAGGGTTTGGTATGGGTTTTTTAGACGACTTACTTAACGACGACATAATTTGGGTGGTTCTTTTGCTTCTGCTGGTATTTGTATTTCCCCAAAGATGCTCAGAGCCCATTATAAAAAAGAAAGATTGTGGCGTAGAAGATTGTCAATGCAATGAGAGCATCATATATAGAAGTACAAGAGGAAAAAGAGAGCGAAGGCGGCTCGTATATTAAAAATGCATGATGGAGGTAAATTGCATGATATATGGTAGAAACAATAACAGATATAATAAGGAGGATATTGAGGAAATTAAGAAAAAAATTTCCCAGCATATGCCCGGAGTAAACCTTGATAATATAGATCAACAGCAAATGCAGAAATTTGTTTTGGATCAGATAAACAATAATCCAAATATCAATATCAGTGACGATGTGAGGGATAAAATAAACAGAGGAGATATCGATGGACTAAAAGATGAACTTATTAGGTATTTAGATAACCAGAACAGTGCTGAGAGTCAAAAATTGAGCAATATGCTAAAAACAAATGATTTTGAAGGTTTAAAAGAAGAATTGATGGGAATGCTCATAAAAGGTATGACCCAGCAAAAAAAAAATGACATAAGTGACAATTTTGATAAAAGGGCGGAGAATAACTATCAGAATGCTTTAACTGGACTATTCGATGATGCCCTTTTAAATAATATTATGGAAAAATTTTTTGAAGGGAATAAAAGTGATAAGAGAATAATATTGCTAAACTCAATTAAACCCTTTGTATCGGAGAGGAGACAAAAAGCCCTGGATGACTGCGTTAAGGCAATGAATATCATCTGCATAATGGAAAAACTGGGTTTTAAGGTAGGTAGATAAAGTTGGATTTGATAAAAATCGTTAATTTTATTTCAACGAATTTTACATTTGAAGATTTATTTTTGCTTGGTCTATTAATAATTCTTATCATAGAACATAAATGTGATAAAATCTTTTTGGCTTTACTGGTATTTATATTTATATCCGGTTTGAGACAAGAACTATTATCTTTTAGATAAGGGCTCTTGTCTAAATTTTGTCAATAATACATTATTTGCATTAGATTATTAATGACAGAAGATAAAAATCAATCTAAAAAGGCAATACTAAAATATATCCTTAGAAATTGGGGTTAATCCTAGCTTGGCACGCATATGAATAAATAGTATAATATATAAAAAATACTTTATTAGGGGGAATTTTTTTAATGGACGTAGACCTGTGGTCGCAAATTTTAGTTATTTTATTATTAATAGGTGTCAATGCTTTTTTTGCTGCATCAGAAATGGCAATAGTATCAATCAGACAATCTAAGCTGAAACCTCTCATTGAAGACGGAAATAAAGCAGCAAAAATCGTAGACAGATTTATCCAAGAACCAAGCAAATTGCTTGCTACCATTCAAGTAGGAGTTACGTTTGCAGGATTCTTTGCCAGCGGTTTGGGTGCTCAAACCATTGCGGTATATTTGGCCGATGTTTTGAAAAAGTCAAATATTCCGGTAATAACTTCATATGCAGACACAATAGCCTTTCTTGTGATAACCCTTATAATCTCATATATCACTCTGGTTTTGGGTGAGCTTGTACCTAAGAGGTTGGCATTGGAATGGTCTGATAAAATCGCACTTTTCGTTGCAAGGCCTATCTTGTTTTTCTCCAAAGTTGCATATCCCATAGTTAGACTATTGACAGGTTCAACAAACCTTGTGGTTAAGCTGATGGGTGGAACTTCAAAAAGTCATGAAGACGAGATAACCAAAGAGGAAATTCGTCTTATGATAAATGCAGGAGAAGAAAAAGGCATTATCAGAGAAACGGAGACAGAGATGATAAATAGCATCTTTGAATTTGACGATACAGTTGTAAAGGAAGTAATGACACCTAGAACCGATATTGCAGCTGTCGGCATAGATGCTACTTTAGACGAAATACTTGATGTAATACTGGAAGAGCATTTCTCCAGGATACCTGTATATGAGGAAACAATTGACAATATAGTGGGGATATTGTATATTAAAGATCTATTCAGCATGATGAAAAACGGAAAAGAGTTTAAAGCTGAACTAAAAGATTTAATCAGACCTGCTTATTTTGTTTCCGAATATAAGAAAATTGATGAGCTGTTTAAGGAAATGCAGAAGTCAAAGATCCATATTGCAATAGTAATTGATGAGTATGGTGGTACAGCAGGACTCATAACCATTGAAGATCTTCTTGAGGAGATCGTTGGTAATATTTTCGATGAATATGATGACGAAGTATTGGAATTCGAACAGATTGATGATAATACATACCTTATAAACGGTATGCTCAGCATAGATGAAGTAAATGACATAATGGATATTGATCTACCTGAAGATGAACTTGAGTTTGATACCATAAGCGGTATGTTTTTAAGCCTGTCAGGCAAAATGCCTGAAGTGGGAGATGAAGTTCAATTTGAAGATGTATATTTCAGAATTGAAGAAGTGGAAGATAAAAGAATAACAAAAATAAGAGCTATAAAACAGCCTCATAAGGCAGATGAAGAAAAATAACCGGTATGAAAATACCGGTTATTTTTTAATTGATATTATAATTTCTCATTTCTCTTCCAAAATGTTTCAGATGTCCATTATCGCCATCGAAAACTATTGAATACAATGTACCTTTATACTCAACATGTGCTTCATATTCTAACTGTCCTGCTATATTTCTTATTAGGATAATTTCTTTTACCTGACATTTGTCATTAAGCTTGTTTATAATATCTTCTTTATTTATACTAGGCATTGTAATTTCTTTATTTTCATGATGGATTATCTCAAACTTGCTTATTATGCCATGAGATTCAATAACAAGAGTAATTTTTTCCATTTCATCATATATATCATCAATTTTCCTAATATATGAATAAGCTATGCTATCCAGTTTTCCTTCATCGTCATATTTTGATTGTTTGTCATACAGAAACACTCTATCATTAAATCTTGATACTATCGTGTCAGCTCTGTTATCCAGTTCGTTTTCTGAGTATATGTTTGAGGGCACCCAGAATTCTATGGCCTGAACAGTGATTTTGCCGGTATTTTTTTCATAGAGGATTTCGTATTTTACTTCATTATCCCTTATGCCAGGTTTTTTTTCATATGAAGTTTCAGTATTGGTATAGAATCTATATACATCAATGTATTGTCCTGAATTATTATCGTATTCCAGTGGTTTAGGCTCTACGAGTTTTGAAAATATCTGTTCACAGTAAAACTTTGCCTCTTCTAAATCATCATCTTTGAAACTTCCTTTGTAACTTTTCAGCATTATGTATTTATCATTATTGAGTAGATCATCAGCTTTCTGACAATAGCTGCTGTATATTTTTATAATATCCCTTTTTATTTGCTTATATTTCTTAATATTCCAATTATCGTTAAGATCTCCCATAATACTTTTATGCTCTTTAATCAATTCAGTATTATAGTCATATAGAATTTCTAGATATCTTTGCTCTGAGACATCAATACTGCTATCACTTATTATGCTCTTTATGTTATCATCCAACTGGAAGTAAAACTCATAAAAGTCATATATAGTTTTACCATCTCCATAATCAGAGGTATAGAGATTTGATCTGGTCAAATTCCTAAGGATGTTTTTATTTATAAACTCATTATTTTCATTAAATGTATGATCAAGAAGCAATAACTGGCATATGTTATCATTGAGATTTTCTAATTCTTTACCAAAATGGTCAAAATCATAATACATTATGCTTTTTAGATCATTATAGGCACTGGCATAACGTTTAGCATAAAAAGAAGCAAATATTATTACAGCATACGATAGAACATAAAATATCTTCTTTAATAATCCTTTATTCACATAAACACTCCTCATATAAAACTTTATCACTATTTAGACACATACTTATAGTAATCCGTTTCAAGAATTTTGGCTGAATAATAGAATTTGCTATCTACTATATTCTTAATATTATTTACATAATCTTCATCAACTTTTGCATCAGGTTTAGGTGTAAAGATTCCTTTCAAAGAATTATAGCGGCCTTTGTCAGTGATAAAGCTCTTGCTTTCAAACATGACGAGAGGTTCCGCATCAGAAAAAATATCCCTACCCATAAGTAACCTAGAATCGTAATCCAACCCCATGAGATTAGAAATGGTGGGAAGTATATCTAAGCTGGAACAAGGTTTATCAATTGTAACAGGTTCCATTCCGCTTGTATAGAGTATGAAATGATTCTTATACAATTCAAAATCTCTATCCACCTTATGACCGGCAAGCAGATCTATATCTTTTAAATCCAGACCATAGGGATAATGGTCAGAACTTAAGGCTATGAGAGTTCTGTCTGCCACACCTGAATCCTCCAGCTTATTGAGCAAATATTCCAAAGCTCTATCCAACTCTATCTGGCAGGCTACATAAGCCTTGCCAGCTTGGGAATATGGCAGATTCTCAACCAGTTTTCTATTCTTTGCTGCCATGGCATTACCGGTAAAGCTATATCTCATATGCCCACTGACAGTCATATAATATGCATGGAAAGGTTCCTTGTTTATGTACTCAGGTATTGTCATTTTCATCATCTCAAGGTCTGATGCTGGCCATGATGTCTTTATATCAAGTCCATTTCCAACGCCTTTGTATTCATAGCCCATATTGGGATGAGATAAGTTTCTTTTGTAATATGTATAGGTATTATTATGATAAGCTTTTGTAGTGTAACCTAATTTTTTTAACTGGTTGCCCATGGCATAAGGCATGTATCTATTGGCAGATACTATGAAGCTCCAAACTCCCCTTTTAGGTATCAGACCTGTGCATGCCACATATTCACCATCGGAAGTGCTTACGCCCCATATTGGCGTATAAAAATCTGTAAAGTGATAACCTTCGTGGACCATCTTGTATAGAGTTGGAGTCACATCCTTATGCACAGCATAGGGAGAAAAGGATTCTGCGGTAATGAGGATAAGATTATATCCCTTGTACTTTCCCGTATAATCATTTTTCTTAGTAGGCTTTACATTCATAAAATAATTGTGCATTTTCTCTATTGTTTCATTCTGCTCGTTGGAAATGAGTTTCACAAAATCTATGCCCAATGTGTTATATTTGATTTCCTCAGCTGTAGGGTCGGGCTCATCAATGATTTTCCCAGAGTGTATTATTTCCTTTGGTTCTGCTATTTTAGGAGACCAGCCAAATATAAGCCTTTGGATATCCAACCTCATATAAGTGATCAATCCAAGTTTTTTCACAGACATGAGAGGATAATCGTTGTTGAAATATAAGTCGTAGGCTGAATATTGATTTTTTTGTCCTGAACATATAAAAGCAACACCGATTATGTGGAATACAATGGCACCACAAATTATAATAAGTCTGGTTTTCATGGTTATGCCGGCAAAAATCATGAACTCCTTCAACCAGATCATGGATATGCATGGAATGAATGATAATATAATCCATGATATGTTGTTAGCCATTAGAGCTAGTATATCTCTCCAGAATTCTATGATCTGTCCTGCATTACCTACTGAAAATAAGGTGTAAAATGTCTTAAACAACTTATAATAAAGTATTTGGGAGGCAAATATAAGAGCCCACAATATCATAATAGCCATAGTGATAATATAATTGATACTGCTGCTGAAAGCGGTACATATTATATAAGAAATAAATGCAAAGGGTACAGAAAATATTAGTGAAATCAAAAAACCCGAGGAAAAGAAATCTTCTCCAAGGGAGGCTCTTAGTATGGTCTCCAGATAGAATAATGAAACAATAAAGTATATTAACATATAAACCGCCTTCTATATTTTATATACTAATTATTTTTATCACTGAAATACTCATCTATTATGCTTTCTGCGAGCCTTTTATTAAAAGCTGCTTGGGCAGTAAGGGCTAAAACAAGAAGCATTAAGATATCTTTATCATTATTGGAACCAATATTCTTTTCAGAGGATATGGCTAAAACGTGGTCCAACACATTGCTGAAATAGTCGCTGCAGTTTTTCATATCATCCTCCTTTATTGCAAGATATGCAGCATATAGCTCGTCTAAATTCTTCTTAAGATGCCCTTTAGTATCATTGGCTTTATTGAAAAGTGGATCAAAAAGTAGCTTTATATCATTGATTGACAATATCTGTTTCAAGTTATAGATCAAAGACAAAAGAATCATATGATTCTTATTATACTTTTTATTCTTTGGGGGCATAATAATTTTCGATTTTGTATAGTTATTTATCATTGTTTTTGTAAGAACTTTTTCAGATGGTTCCCTTTTTGTATCTCCAAGCTTATCATCAAATAATGTTGTTACCTGATCTACATATAGATCAATACTAGGTATATCAGAAAGCTGGATATCCTTACATGATGATAATCTTTCCACCATACTCAACAATGTATCTTTATTCATTTGCATCATCTCCACTTTAATATTCAATATTGAACCAATATTCTTAAATTTGTCCTAGAAACGATAAAATCAGTACGGATTTGACCAATACTTATTGAGTCATATCCTTTACTGAATGAAACTCATCCAACAATATAATACTACATAAATAAAAATAATAATAATATATTTTTTCTAAACTATTGAATAATTTGTATAAAAGAGTTATTATAAACATAACATATAGTATTAAATACTACATAATCAAGTTTACGATAAATGAGTAGAAAGGATGATGTAAATGTTACAAAAACTAAGAGAGCCTGTAAGTGGATTGACTCATCTCATAGGAGCAATCTTATCTGTTGTCGGAATGTTTTTTCTTGTGTCTTCTGCAGTCAGTAAAGGAAGTGCCAGTTGTATTGTTTCAGTATCTATATTTGGATTAAGCCTCATACTGTTATACACCGCGAGTTCACTATATCACTTGCTTTCCATATCCAAGAAGGGTATTGAGATTCTAAGAAAAATAGATCATATGATGATTTATATACTGATAGCAGGAACATATACTCCTGTGTGTTTGATGGGGTTAAAAGACAGGTTAGGTATAGGACTTCTCATCGGCATCTGGTCTTTAGCAATAATAGGTATAATACTGAAACTGGTATGGTTTAATGCTCCGAGATGGATCTATACTTCCTTTTATGTTTTGATGGGCTGGATTGTAATTATAGCCATTGCACCTTTGATAAGGGCCATACCTTTGAGGGGAGTTGGACTGCTTGTTGCGGGTGGCATATTTTATACTATAGGAGCCATAATTTATGGATTGAGATGGCCTCTCCGTAATAACAAATATTTTGGTTTTCATGAAATATTCCACATATTTGTCATGCTGGGAAGCCTATCTCATTACATCTTTGTTCTTGACTTTCTGGCATAGGGCTTTGATATGTTAACCTAATGTATTATCCAAAAACATCATTACTACAAAACCTATAAGTAATGTATGAGTGGCAAGTTTTGAGCTGCCTTCATGGTTTTGAGTTTCCGGTATGATTTCATTGCTTATGACAAATAGCATAGCCCCTGCTGCAAAAGCCAAGGTAAAGGGCAAGACAGGTTTTGCTATTTGCACCAGTGTAACTCCTATAAGGCCTCCGATGGGTTCTACTAATCCTGTGGCTAAAGCCACTAGAAATGCTTTGAATTTTGAGCATTTTTCTCTAAGCAAAGGCAAAGCTACTGCTAAACCTTCAGGAAGATTTTGAAGTCCTATACCAATAGCCAAGCTTATACCATTGGCTATATCTCCATCACCAAATCCAACACCCACTGCGAGGCCTTCAGGAAAGTTGTGTATAGTTATGGCAACAATAAAAAGCCATATTTTGCGCATTGCAGGACTCATCTCAAATTTGGACAGAAAGCTTTTCTTGTATCCATTTCCGTTATGTTCCTTACCGTTTACTGCATTAGTTAGCAAATTGGTATCCGGAAAAAATTTATCAACAAAGTCAATGAAGAATCCTCCACATAAAATTCCTATTAGCGTTATGGTGGCTCCAGGTATTCCTCCGCCACCTTTTTCTATGGCAGGAACTATCAAGCTGAAGGATGTGGCAGCCAGCATTACTCCTGCAGCAGCTCCTAATAGAGCGTCTAATAGCTTTCGTGAGATGTTTTTAGCGAAAAATATAGGCAAGGATCCAATGCCTGTGGCCAAGCCTGTGCATGTACTTGCGATTATACCAAGGTATACAAGATTATATTGTGATAAGCGTTCTAACATTGATAAACCCCCTTTTTATCCGCTAATTACATATTATGAATTGAAGAAGTTAAGGTTACTGCTAGAATGCAATTAAAGGAAACATAGGCAAACAGAAATGATTGGTATATAATAAAAAGAAGGATAAAATTGGTACAGTTTCTAAAGTTTTATGGTATCTAAGGGGGGATATAATGTTCAGGGGTATCAACCGGTTAGTTATATTGATATTTGTGCTAAGTGCAATATATCCAGCAGGAGTTTTCGCTAATTCGGCAGAACCACCTGGTTTTACCATCATAGTATCAAATCCGCCTGCAGATTTGTCATTATATATACTCTTTCCGGATGAACAGGGAGTAGCTCCAATTTTATTAAGCAAAGAAGGCAAAGGGTGGGAAGCATATTACCGTTTCTATTACCATATGAACCCTACAAGAAGTAAAAATCTAGAAAAGGCTGTCCTTAAAGTTCAGTCCGATGAGAAAAGCTTTCAATGTCCTTTGCCTACAACAACTTTTAAGATGTATAATAATCTGCTTACACTGGATTTAGAACAGGAAAGCCTCAAAATAGGTCAATCACCGTTAAGAGTCCCGCTGTTGGTTTCAATGCGGGTGGTGTTCACATTGATAATTGAAGGTTTGATTTTTATTTTATTTGGATATCGAAAGAAAGATAGTTGGATTACTTTTTTTATCATTAATTTGATTACTCAGGGAGGTTTGAATGTTCTCTTGACGGGGCCTGATTTAGCTAATTATTGGGTGATTGCTTTCATTTTTAGTGAGATTATTGTTATAGTTACAGAAGCTATAGCCTTTGCATCATTAGTGAAGGAGTTTAAAAAAAGAAAAGCAGTCTTATATGCTATTTTAGCTAATATTGCAAGCTTGATAGCAGGTGGATTACTCATTTCCTATTTACCTGTATAAAACTATGTATATAATATAAAACAAGATTTAATTTTTGTCTTGAAGGGAAGTGAAAGCATATGTTAAATCATATGGGAACAAAAAAGCTGGAAACAAAAAGACTTATACTTAGACCATTTACTGAAGAGGATGCTGTAGATATGTATAACAATTGGGCATCTGATCCCGAGGTGACCAAGTATCTTACCTGGCTTACCCATAGCAGTTTGGATGTAACAAAAAAAGTTATTGGTATGTGGGCAAGTAGTTATGATAACCCTGAATATTATCAATGGGCAATAGAACTCAAAGAAAAAAGAAGTGTAATAGGCAGTATCAGCCTGATGAATATTGATAATAATATAGATAATTGTGAAGTGGGATACTGCATAGGCAGGGCTTTTTGGAATCAGGGATTAGTCACTGAGGCATTCATGGCTGTAATAGACTTTGCATTTAAAGAAGTTGGTTTTAAACGTATAACAGCACGTCATCATGTGAACAATGATGCTTCTGGCCGTGTTATGGAAAAATGTGGTCTTAAATATGAGGGTACATTGAGAAAAATAAGCAGAAACAGCCAAGGTCAATTGGTAGATTGCAAATACTATTCAATATTGAAGGAAGAATACTTAGGCTAAAAGGGATGATACATGGAGAATAGCAAAGTCGGATGTCTTATAATTCATGGGTTCGGTGGAAGCATATATGAAGTTGAACCCTTAGCCGAATATCTGGCTAAGGAAGGTTTTGTGGTATCATGTCCGCAATTGAGTGGACATACAGGAAGAATACAAGATATGAAAAAAGCTACATATGAAGATTGGATAAGTTCGGCAGAGGAAGAGCTATTGAAGTTGAAAGAGAGAGCTGATGACATATCAATCGTTGGTTTTTCTATGGGTGGTCTTATTGGAGTTAATCTTGCCTGTAAACATGATATTAAAGCTTTAGTAACAATAAACACACCTATACATTATTGGAATTTGAACAGGGTGTTTCTAAATCTGATAGAAGATATAAAGAATAGGAAGACTGACAATTTGCAGAGATACATGAGAGCAAGGAAAAACTCGCCTGTTGCTGCTATGTATAATTTCCTGCTTCTTCTCAATCAGACTAAACCTTTATTATGCAATGTGAAATGCAACGTATTGCTTATTCAAGCCAAGGATGATGATACTGTGAGAATGAAAAGTGTTGACTATTTATATGAGTATTTGTCTTCGGAAAATAAGAAAATAAAATACTATGATAAGGGTGGTCATCAAATATTGAGAAGTCAATCAGCAGATGAAGTAATTACGGATGTGACAAGCTTTTTAAAGTCATTGAAAAGCAATATTGAGTTTCCCGACTAAGAGTAATATAATGATAAATGGAAATACTTAAGCAGGAGGTCGTCAATATGAAAAAATTATTTGCTAAATCCCATTATAAAATTGCGCGACCTATAGCTAAGTATTGCTGTATTATGTAAACTATAGTTTTGAATATTAATAGAGCCATAGGTACGTGCGTATTTATGGCTTTTGTATTCTTAGGAAATGTGCTTTCTTAAAAGATAAGAGACTCTGCCGTCCAAGGGAGCAATAATGTTTCCTAGATAAAATGCTGAGAAGCAATCTTTTAACTTGCAAGGAGGGATATACTATGAAAAAGCAGATGAAGGCGGATTTGATGCTTCTTTTGATTACGGTCTTCTGGGGAGCTTCATACATGCTTACAAAATTAGGCCTTGGAAATTTGCAGCCATTTAATCTTACTGCCTTGAGGTTCATAATCGCATTTGTACTATCAGCGGTTGTATTTCATAAGCAGGTATTTTCAGCTGATAAGAAGACTATTAAATATTCTTTAATATTAGGTATGCTTTTGGTGGGCATGTTCATATCCATGACCTATGGTTTGCAGTATACTACAGCTTCAAATGCCGGTTTCCTCATAAGTCTTTCTGTGGTTCTGATACCTATTATTTCTTATTTATTTTTAAAGCAGAACATTGAGAAGAGAATCATTTTAAGTATATGCTTAGTGGTTATAGGCATAGCATTATTGACCCTCGATACCCAGTTCAGAATTAATGTGGGAGATTTGCTTTGCATATTGTGTGCACTTTTTTGTGCTGTTCATGTAGTGGTGTTAGGAATATATACAAAAGAAGTGGATTCAGTGGCATTAGGAATCTTACAGCTTGGTTTTGCAGGATTTTTCTGCATAATCATATCCGTGCTCACTGAAAACATGAAGTTTCCAGATACTCCAATATCCTGGCTTTCTGTTTTGATGCTAAGCATATTCTGCACTGCTGTAGGATATATTGTCCAATCTACAGCACAGCAATATACAACTGCAATTCACACTGGTCTTATACTGTCATTGGAGCCGGTTTTTTCCGCCATATTATCAAACATATTTTTAAATGAAACACTTGCTCCAAGAGGATATGCAGGTGCTTTCCTCATGCTGATAAGTGTTCTAAATGCAGAATTGGATTTGAAGAGTGTTTTTCAAAGAAAAGCTAAGGAGAGAAGCATGTTACCTTGAGGTTAATATATAGCTGTCTGAGTTTTTTGATAAACTTATAATAATAGTTTACCATGTTATGACAGCATTTTGGTCGGTATATATAAAGATGGATGCATGGATAAGGAGAGTCGAAGGATTATGAATTTTGATGTACTAAACTATCATTATAGTTGTAAGAGATAATGAATGTTTTGGATTTTGGCCTTAATTTTCAGACAACCTTGGATATAACAAAATAGGAGGAGCTACAGAAAGTAGGACAAATGGAGCGGTTCTGGTTTGGCAACATCATGACAACGCAGGTCAAGAAATTGGTGCTTTACAAGTGATATATTTTAATGGAGAGGTGAAATCATGGAAAGCTGGGAAAAGATTAATGGGGTTCAGCGAATGCAGGATTACATTGAAAAGCATATCAATGAAAACATTACTCTTAAGATGTTGGCACAGGCTTCAGGTTATTCGCCATGGTATAGCTCAAAAATTTTCAAAGAACTGGTAGGTAAGACTCCTTTTGAGTATATTAGATTAGTAAGGCTTTCAAAGGCAGCAGAAAAGCTAAGAGATAAGAATGTTAAGGTAATAGATGTGGCTTTTGATTTTGTATTTGACTCCCACGAGGGCTTTACCAGAGCTTTTTCCAAGCAATTTGGCATATCTCCCCATAGTTATAAAAAGGTAGTGCAACCTGTTAATCTTTTCATGCCTGAGCGTATTCGTGATTATTACCTGAAAAAGCAAAAAGGAGACGATAGAATGTCTAAGGATTATAATGTGAATACTGTATTTGTTCAAGTGGTTGACAGACCTGCAAGAAAACTAATACTAAAAAGAGGGATTAAGGCTACACATTACTTTGAGTACTGTGAGGAAGTGGGGTGTGATGTCTGGGATATATTATCAGGCATAAAAGAAGCACTCTATGAACCCATAGGCATGTGGCTGCCAGAAAATCTCATAAAACCGGGAACCTCAGTATATGCACAAGGGGTAGAAGTTCCTGCAGATTATGCAGGACCTGTGCCTGAAGGATTTGAAATAATAGAACTTAAACCTTGCAAAATGATGGTATTCCAGAGTCAGCCCTATGATGATGAAAAGTTTGAAGACGCTATAGATGAAATATGGGAAGTTATGAAAAGCTATGATCCCAAGCTGTATGGATTTGAATGGGCCGATGAAGACAGTCCAAGATTTCAGCTAGAACCTCAAGGCTATAGAGGATATATTGAAGCAAGACCGGTAAGGCGGATAGAAAGATAAATAATTGCTGAGAGGTAGGAGGATAAGCTCCTATCTTTTTTTATATCACATAGTAAAGTATACTATCCTTCTTAACAGGAGATATATCCTTTTAAGAATAAAGCTAAATACATTAATTGAGGAACACATTAGAAGCTTATGAATACAATAATAATGAGGATTTTTGTTTTGGAGGGATTTATCAGATGTTTTATGGCTTCAACAATAACATGTATTATAGTATCTGGGATAATTATTGGAGGGTCAACCGTATTAATAGCGAGGCAGCCATTCAAATTGCATTGCAGAGAGTTCCCGACCGAGTGGTTAAAGTTGAATTAGACTATGAAAATGGTAGATTGGTTTATGAGGTTGATATACGCAATCAATCAGGTTTATATGAAGTTCATGTTGATGCCATAACAGGGCGGATACTAAAAGTTGAAAGAGAAGATAATTGGGATTAAAACTTCACAGTGATTCTGATAATTATTACTATATTTTAAAGTTAGTTACCACTTATATGGTGGAATTAACTTTTATTTATTTGTGAACAATTTTTTATGTAGATAAAATGTTTATCTAATGCAGCAATGTGGCACTTATAAAGTTGCCATTATAACCAATAAATGTTAAAATACATGAAAAGATATATGAGTAACATTTTTGCTTCTCATAAAGGAGTGAAATAGATGGGTAATGAGGTATGTGCCATCTGGGTATTAGATGATATAACCAATACAAAATTGAATGATATTTTAAAGATTTTGGATACATTTGGTATTGAATATAACCCTATTTATGGCCATATTACTTTTTCATATTTCATTATTGTGGATGTAGATGAGATAATACAATATACCAAAAAATATGCAGCCGATAAAAGAACCTTTAATATCAACTGCTCAGCATTAGCACTATAAACAACGAAGTGCATTGCTTGTATACCTTCATTTTCATTGGAACTATATGAATATTATAAAGAATACCATCAGGAATACGATTCCTATTGCAATGCATGGACAAGTGTCAGCAAAGGAATGTGGTTGCCCCATATATCATCATACAGCAGCGAAAAAGATGAATTGGCAGCCATAATCAGTGAAATGTCCAAGACTTTTGTCCAGTCTACTGGCAAGATCAGCAGATTGGAATTATCCATTGTGAATGAAAATGGTTTTAATATAGTGTATTCCTATGATTTGAAGGGATAAGCATTTATAATATCACTGTAATAAGTTGATTTATTTAAAGGATAATGTTGATTTCAATGAAAAAGGGCAGAACTTCCAATCAGCTGGAAGTTCTGAGTGATTTTGTAATAATCTAATGTAGTAAAGGCCTTTATACTAAAATAAAGAGTTTATATCAAAATACTCTGTTAAGGTTACTTTTTTACCTTCTTTAAACCACTTATGATATTCATGAAAAACTAACTTTATATCGTTGTTGGCATGCACTTCTACCAAGAATTTAACTGCAAGATAACTGCGCCAATAATCAAACATAGTACTTGATAAGGTGCCTTGATAGGAACAACTTCCAAAGTCCTTCAATGAATGATTCCCATATTCATCTTTAAATGCTTCAAACAATTCCCTCTCTATATCAGTTATCTCATTGAATTCATCTTCACTTAACAATATTTTTCTGGGCAGATAAAAGCACATGCCTTCCTCAAACCATATACCGCTTTCTTTTTCGTCATCAAAGTCATCTAGAAATAGATCAGAGTGCTGTGTAAGCTCGTGTGTTAATATAATAAGCAGTTCCGACTCTGTATGGTTTTCATAAAATCTTTGCACATGGGGTAGTTTTTTCCCGTCTAATTGCTTTATAAAAATTTTCCGCCATGTTTCTATATCAGGTACCATATAAATTAAGTCTTTATTTGTGTAGGCTGGGATAGGTATTTCGGAAAAAACAGTAGTTGCTAATTCTTCAGTTGTCCATAAAACACCCTTGGGTAAATCTACCAAAGCATATTCTCTTTCGAGTATTTCACGATAGTCATTCAATTTCTTACATAACTGCTGTATGGTATCTTCATGTTTTTTATATTCATCCATTGATTCAAATGCATATATGTGTTTCATTTGCAATTACAACCCCTTTATAAGAGGATCATTTTCCTCTTTAACTCTTGTTGATTCATTCAACTAAACATACATATGTCTTTTCAGTTTCAACAATGTTAAACATATTGTCTTTTTTCATTTTAATCTATTTAAGTTTATTGGAGCAAACTTTTTAATTTTATCCAAAAAATGCAACTGAAATGGCAGCATTGGTGTCTAAACTAAGGGAGTGAGAAAGAGTTCTATGTGGATTATTTCGAAGATACTCCTGATGATGTCTGGGATGAGAACAAGCTGCTGGAAGGAATTCAAAAAGCCAATATAGTCAGCTTGATAAAAAATCTCCCTAGTAAGTACAAAGAAGTATTGATATTGCATTATTACCAAGATCTAAAGGTTGAAGAAATAAGCCATATACAGGTGAGCCTTCAGGTACTATAAAAAGTAAGCTCCATAGAGGTAGAAGCATGTTGAAGAGCATGCTGCAGTATTTTATGAGAAATCATTGTTTCTAACTCCTGATTTTTAAGAAGCGGTAAGAATATTTATGATTACGCAAGTATTCTGTCCGCTGGTGCAACAGAATACTCTCTATGCAAAATATTCCCCTATGGAAATGGTGGAGTAGGAAACAACAAGGTACCTACAGAAGAAGCTTTGAATACAGCGATAAATCTCTATAGAAATCTTATTGAAAATCACAGTTATGACCCCTGGGCTAAACGGGCTTATGTAAGGCTGGCGGAAATATATCTTTATATGGGAGAATATGAAGAGGCGGAAAAGTATCTGCTGTCAGAAAAAGACAAGGCAGATTCTAATTTCATCTATGATCTGTATAATTCATGGGGAAAATATGACAAGGGGATAGAATTACTGGAAGATTTGATTCAGAGCAATAATAGCAATTTTGATATTGATTATTATGATAACCTGGCTCAGTTATATATTCAATCTCAAAAGTATGAAGAGGCCATAAAAACTTATAAAAAAGCGTTAGCTAGAATTGAAGATTTTGAAAAAAGATATGAAGGAGAAGAATGTTCTACAATAGAAAAGGAAAGACTCAATAGAAAAATTGCAAAGGCAGAAGAATTGAGAAAGGGAGAAGTTATAACCGGTGAATGCAGAGGGAGAGTCATAGTAGATGGAATAGGCGTAGAAGGTGTAAGGGTGTATATTAAGGATAAATTCATATATGAGGAAGAGTTCATTGGCGGCAGCATTGGCCTTCCCTTTACACTAACTGATAAAGAAGGATACTATTTAATTGATAATTTATTGCCATGGGAATATGACATTGGAATAGGCATAAATCCTGAGAGAATATTTGGTAAAGCCTACTTAGGCAGCAAAGACAACCTAAGTATCCTTAAACAGGCGGGAGTTTTGGTAAATAATTTTGAATTCAATACTGCCATAGAGATTTTATCTCCTGATGACAAAATAGAAGTAGTGGAGGACAGAATGGATATTAGCTGGCGACAGATTGGTGGAGCTGCAAGCTATGGTCTTGTGATAGGATTAATAAATGAAAATGGATATATAAGCTCTGTTTATATGAAAGATATTGATGGTAAAGCTGATACTGATTCCAACAAAGTGACTATATATAGAGAGCAGCTTGGGCCTCACTTTATGGGGTTTTTATCCTTTTATGATGATGATACTCCTACACCTGAGACATTGTTGGGTTTTTATGGTGGAGCAAAGGTATTATATGGTATTGAAGCCTACGATGAGGATGGCAACCTCATAGGGAGCAGCATGCCTGTTATAAAATCGGAGAAATATCCAAGATATTTTGTATTGATTAGTCAAGAACTTGAAGGAGATAAATTGATAAAGAAAAAAATATCAAGAAGCAAGGGACTGGTTTTTAGATTATCTTGATAGAAATCCAAAGGATAGTCATTCTCTCTACGTATTGACTCAGTACTACAAGCATTGTGAGAGAAATAATGATAAAGCAAAAGAGTTTCTCAATAGATTGTATGAGATAACAGGAGTGGAAGAATACAAGACACAGATGGAGTTTTTTGATAATTAGTTGGGCAAATAGTTCTAATTCATAATGTCATACCATATTATTCAAGTATGACATATTTACAAAAAGAGTATAGAGCAGTATAATATAAACTATATGAAAAATCAATGATTGAAAGAGTACTTATGGAAGGGTGGCACAGCGAGCCGGCGGATGGTGCAAGGTCCGGAGCATTTCAACCATAAGGAATGGGTTCATGAGATGCAAGGTGAAACAAGTAAAATTGGAGTATCTGATGCCGCATCCCTGCGTTATTGGGGTAGGATATCAAGCATATATGCTTCGTATCTGATAAAAGTGAGATTTGGAGTAAATTAGGTGGCATAGCGAAACATGTAGCGTTTCGTCCTGATAGGGCGAAGCGCTTTTTATTTACTTCAATCTAATTTGGGTGGTACCGCGGAAAAGGCCTGTTTTCGTCCCATATGTGGATGAGAACAGGCCTTTATATATTTGTAAAAATGGAGGTGAAATCATGTTTTGGTGCAATAAATGAAAATCAATGAAAAGAAATTAGAATAATTTTTGTAGGGAGGAAATTTAGTATGGATAAGAATTTTGGAAGATTTGGAGGACAATATGTGCCTAAAGCTTTAGTAGAACCTCTTGCTGAATTGGAGGAAGCATTTGAAAATTACTGTTATAGCGAAGATTTTAAAAATATATATAAAAAATATTTAGAAGAATATGTGGGAAGACCATCACTTCTCTATTATGCAGATAGGTTAACAAAAAAACTGGGAGGAGCAAAGATTTATCTGAAGAGGGAAGACTTAAATCATACAGGAGCACATAAAATCAACAATGTTATAGGCCAGATTCTTCTTGCAAAGTATATGGGCAAGAAAAGAGTAATTGCTGAGACGGGTGCAGGGCAGCATGGCGTAGCAACGGCCACCGGAGCAGCATTGTTTGGCATGGAATGTACCATATATATGGGAGAAGAGGATATGAGAAGGCAGAAGCTAAATGTTTTTAGAATGAGGATGCTGGGAGCGGAAGTTAAAGCTGTCGCATACGGAACAGGAACCCTCAAGGAAGCAGTGGATGAAGCTTTTGAAGAGTACATGAAAAGATATGATGATACTTTTTATGTGGTTGGTTCTGCAGTAGGTCCTCATCCCTATCCCCTGATGGTGAGGGAATTTCAAAAGGTTATTGGTGAGGAAGCCAAGGCTCAGATACTTGAAGTGGAAGGAAGGTTGCCTGACTATATAATAGCCTGCGTTGGGGGCGGTAGTAATGCCATAGGATTGTTTCATGATTTTATCAAGGATGATGAAGTAAGAATTATAGGAGTTGAAGCGGCAGGCCATGGCATTGAATCAGGAGAGCATGCCTGTGCCATTGAGGGAGGAAAGATAGGCATACTTCATGGAATGAAAACCTATATAATGGCTGATGATAATGGAAATATTAAGCCTGCCTACTCGATATCCGCAGGGCTTGATTATCCTGGAATAGGCCCGGAACATGCGTATCTCAAGGATATAGGAAGAGTAAAGTATGTTTCAGTGACTGATGATGAGGCCATGGAAGGATTTAGAATGCTCTGCGAAACGGAGGGGATAATCCCTGCCATAGAAAGCTCCCATGCATTGGGCTATGCAGTTTCGGAAGTTCCTAAAATGAATAAGGATGAAATAGTAATAATCAATTTATCTGGACGTGGAGACAAAGATGTGAATACAGCATATAAATATTTTGAGAAACACGGATTTTATTATTGACCATTAGAAGTCACGAAATACAATGAAGTGTACAAATTATATACTATAGCAAAATAGAACAAGCATTTGTGCAGTTCACAAAGGTATTGATTTTGTAAACTCTAAAGATCATATTCTGGTAAGAATCTAACACCTTTCAATGGATACCCATGTCCTGGAAGGCTAGGATAATATCCGTGCTGCCCATACCATATTTCTAAGAACATTTTGATAAGAGCTTATGAAAAATCAATATATATTATTATTTGCACAAATGCTTATTCTATTATCTATATGGTATAAGAGAAAACAGTGCTCTTTAGTGCTTTTAGAGGTTTCAAAATACCCAAAAGGATTACACTAATATCACGTAGCACCCAGCTTACAGCCCTTAGCAAAATGGAATAGGAATACCCTAGCCAATTCAACCCAAAATATGATAAAGTTTAAATGTAATACGATCATAAGCAATATGAGGTGTTGCTATGTATAAGATAATGATAATCGAAGATGATAAAAAGCTTCAGGAGCTTATCAGGAGTCATCTGGAAAAATACGGTTATGAAACATGTACAGTTAAAGACTTTTCAGATATAAAAAAGGAATTTATAAACAATAACCCTAATTTGATTCTCATGGACATCAATCTCCCATACTTTGATGGATTCTACTGGTGCAGGGAGATAAGAACCGTTTCAAAGGTTCCTATAATATTCATCTCTGCCAGGGATTCAGACATGGATCAAGTCATGGCCATAGAAAACGGTGGCGACGATTATATTACAAAACCCTTTTCCTATGATTTGCTCATAGTAAAGATAAAGGGAGTAATAAGACGAGTTTATGGCGAGTATTCAGAAAACAACCACATGGAGATTTTTGAGGTAGATGGACTCTATATGCACATCAATAAAAATATTGTAGAGTACAATGGAAAAAAGGTTGAACTTAGCAGCAAAGAATTTTTGCTTCTTTATTCGCTGTTGAAGAATGTGAATAACATAGTTTCCAGAGAGCAGCTTCTGGAAATATTATGGAATGATATTGATTTTGTAGACGATAACACATTATCAGTGAATATGACCAGGCTGAGAAAAAGGCTTGAAGACATAGGAATCGTAGATGCCATTGAGACAAAGCGGGGACAGGGTTATAGGATGATAAGCAACTGGGACAAAAGATGAGATAGGAGCTGTGTCTGATGAACTTTCTTAAGCATATGAAGGATAGAATAGGCTATTTGATAGTTTATTTTATAAACACCCTATTGATAATACTAACTATGAATCTGACTTTGATTATCAGTCATGTGCATGTTACAAGAGGAAACATATTATACGCATTCCTCATATCAACGGTGCTATTTATAATATTCATGATATATGACTACTTAAGGATGAAACCCTTTTATAGCTACTTAAACAGAGCTTTAGATGGAAAAGGTGATTTAGACAGCATATTGAATATTTCTGAAACCCGAACGGAAGAACAGGCAATTTTTAATCAAATATTGGAAGAATCCTATAGAGGTTATGCTGATAAGCTTGCGAAATATGAAGAAAATCAAAAACAATATGTATATTTTATAAACCAGTGGGTACATCAGATGAAAACCCCTGTATCCGTAATCAATCTTCTAATTCAGGATAAATCAAATGAAAACATAAATGGTACTTTGGAAAGCATAGCAGAAGAGAATGAAAAAATAACCCATGGCCTTGAAATGATGTTGTATAATGCCAGATTAACTCAGTTCAATCTGGATTTTAAGGTTGACAAGGTAGATATATTATCCCTTGTCAGACAGGTTATAAACAACAATAAGAAATCCCTGATAAGACATTCCATATATCCGAAAATAATTTGTTCAGAACCGGTATATGTAGAAACCGATAGCAAATGGATAGTTTTTGTAATAAACCAAATATTGGTCAATGCCATCAAATATTCAAAGGATGTAGATCTGGAAGAAAAACATATAACATTTGAAATAAAGGATGAAGGAAATAAGATAGTGCTGTCCATTGAGGATCAGGGAATTGGCATACCAAAGGAAGACAGGAGTCGAGTGTTTAATGCCTTCTTCACCGGCAAAAACGGAAGAAAGACCTCGGAATCCACAGGAATGGGAATGTATTTATCCAAGAGAATATGCAACGAGCTGGGACACGGCTTAACCTTTGAATCAGAGGAGGGAAAAGGGACCAAGTTCTTTATCATTTTTTATAAAGGCAAAACCATATTCAACACCGAAGCCTAGTTGTACTTATATTTCAAAACTGTAAGATAAGTAGTTATTTATGAAAGGAAAATCGATACTAAGATTTCCTTTTTTTCTTTAAAATAAACATGAAAGTTAACCCATGGGATAAATGTTGAGATGAATCGGAGGTAATGAACATGTCGGTATTAAAGGCTGAAAACATAACCAAGATATACGGCGGTAAAAAAGGAGCATTGAAGGTAAAGGCTCTGGATAATTTTAGCATAAACATAGAAAGTGGGGAGTTTGTAGGAGTAATGGGGCCTTCAGGCAGTGGAAAAACCACTTTGTTGAATATATTGGCCACAATAGACACACCTTCTTCCGGAGAGTTATATATAAATGATACTAATCCTATGAAGTTGGATGAAAAACACACAGCTCTATTCAGGAGAAGGACCTTAGGATTCATATTTCAGGACTACAATTTATTGGATACATTGTCTCTTAAAGAAAATATCATACTTCCCTTAGCTTTGGAAAAAGTAGATCCTAAAATTATAGAAGATAAGGTTAATGATATGGCAGAGATTCTAAATATAAAAGATATTTTGAATAAAAAACCTTATGAAGTATCAGGGGGTCAGCAGCAAAGGGCAGCCATAGCTCGTGCTCTTATACACAATCCATCCATAATCCTTGCGGATGAACCAACGGGAAATTTGGATTCCAAAGCTTCAAATGAAGTCATGGAATCTCTTAAAAGCCTTAATGAAGAGAGAAAAGCTACAATCATGATGGTAACCCATGATCCATTTGCAGCCAGCTTCTGCCATAGGATTGTGATGATAAAGGACGGCAAGTTTTTCTTGGAAATAGTAAAAGGCAGTAACAGGCATGCATTTTTTAAAGAAATATTGGATTCTCTTTCTTTGCTGGGAGGTAATTATAATGACATTGCGTGATATTGCATATAAAAACATCAAAGGTAATTTTAACAGATATGTGATGTACTATCTCAGCAATACCCTTGTAGTCATGGTTTTTTTCATATTTGCCAACTTCATATTCAATCCTACGGTATCCAAAGTAGGAACGCTTGGCCTAAAGGGTGTTATGGTAGCAAACTCTATGATATTATGTGAAGTTTTGATAATGGTGTTTACTGTGTTGTTTACCTATTACTCCATGGTCGGCTTTCTGAAGTCAAGGGAAAAAGAGTTTGGCCTTTTATCAACCTTTGGGCTTACTAAAGGAGATATAAGGAAATATGTAATATATGAAAATCTTATTGTTACCTTTGTATCAGTTATTACCGGACTTCTTTTGGGAATATTGTTTTCTAAGCTGTTTTTCATGGCTATAACAGTTATCATGGCTTTTGATGGAGAAATCCCCTTTAGCATATCCTTAAAGGCTGTGGGAACAACGATATTGAGCTTTGTTGCTTTGTTTCAGGGAATGAGCGTTCTTGTTACACTGCGAATAAAAAATAATAATATAGCTGAATTATTGAAAGGTTCAAGAGTCGCCCAGGAAGCACCCAAATTCTCAATGCCTAAAACTATTCTGGCTATAGTGTTTATTGCTGTCGGCTATATTATGGCCATACTATCAGGATATATGATTATATTGACAATGTTTCCTATATTGTTTTTTACTGTTACAGGAACTTATTTCTTATTTACCCAATTTAGTGTTTTTATGACTACAAAGATTAAGAATAACAAAAGAACCTTCTATAAAGGAACTAACATTATCACTTTATCACAGATAGTACACAGGCTTAAAGACAATGCCAAAGTATTGTTTATAGTAGCCATCCTTGGAGCCGTTACTCTTACTGCCTCTGCTACAGTTTATTCAATCCAGCAGAGCATTAAATATAAATTATTTCTAAAGAATCCTCATGATGTGAGCTTTATGGAAATCGGAGCGGGGTTAAACGATATGTCTATATTAGAAAAAACGGAAGATATATTTAGAGAACATGGGCTTTTGCTGAAGCATAAAAATCAGGTTTTGTTAATAAAAGCCACAAGACAAGGCGAGCTAAAATTACAGAAGGGTAGAAATGTGTCAAATCCATATTTGAAGCCAAATACAGAGGATTTTTATATAATGGCCAATTCAGATTATAATAAACTGGCAGAACAATTTAAGAAGCAAAAAGTGACATTAGCCCAAGGAGAGGTTTATATAAACTCCCACCAGTTTAACATTATAGGGATTAAAAGCGAGAAGGTTTTTGTAGGCAATGAGTTTATTACATTAGGTATAAAGGGAGAGAATTATAAGTTTAAAATAAAAGATGAATCCATCGGAGGAGTAATTGATGCTGATAACAATAAGACCAATGTAGCTATAGTCAATGATAAGGATTATGAAAGCTTTAGGGCAAAAGCTGAAAAAGAAGACGAAATAATGTATTATGGATATAATATTGAGGATTGGCAAAGATCCAAAAAGGCCGTGGAGGAAATTGCTTCAATAGTACCTGAAAATGAAAATATTATATTTAATGACAGAATCAGAGACTTCGTTGACCTAATGCAGGGTATGTCCTTGTTCTTATTCATAGGAACCTTCATATCAATACTATTTTTCATTGCTACAGGAAGTATCATATACTTTAAAATGTTCAACGAAATCAGAAATGACAGATTGGAGTTTATATCATTAAAGAAGATAGGAATGGCCTACGACGAGATAAAACAAATTGTATCAAGGCAATCTTTTATTGTGTTCTTTCTACCCTTTGCGGTGGCATTTGCTCATTCAACCTTTGCCATAATTGCTTTGAGCAATCTCCTTGGAAACAATATAACCTTGTATTTTCTAACAGTTGTGGCCATATATTTAGTATTTCAGACCCTTTACTATGTCTTTGCAAAAACCATGTATCTCAAGCAGATAAAGAATTTTGAGATATAACTGCAGAAAGATCTGGGAACATATGAGTGTCATATGCTTCTCAGGTCTTTTCGATTATAGGCTTTAAATTGTTGAGCATGAACGGGTTTCTCGAGGGAGAAATAAGCCATGGGAAACAATAAACTGCACGCTATGGGGGGATCGACAGAAGTTACGCAAAAATCGCCTTTCTGTTACAATAGGGCTGTTCAAGCTACTATAATGAAGCAGTTGCTCAGAGCCATGCCAAGCGTATTCCGACTCTGAGCAATAATTGCGATAATATTCCTGTGGGTGCTAACGATTTGAATATTGGCAAGCTGATCCAGGATGTTACTTATGAAATAGGGAAAATATGTAAGCAACTACCGCCTATTCGTTGAAGTTGGATATTGTTTTCAAGGAAGAAATATGTTACAATGATTTGGACAGTAAGAAGCTGTCCTTGCTAATGCAGAAGCATTAGGTTTTTGAGACAAAACAAGAATCAATATTGCGTGAATCGTATGCTAATGAAGCACACATATCCTCTGAAGGGGATGTTTGTGCTTTATTTTTTTGAAATTGAGGTGATTATTTGACTCTATATGATTTTTTTGTGAAAAATCCGAAAGTTGCAGTTGCATTTTCCGGAGGCGTGGATTCTTCATATCTTCTGTATGCGGCAAAGCAGTATGCGCAGAAGGTATGTGCTTACTATGTAAAATCCCAATTCCAGCCCCGATTTGAGCTTGACGATGTTGTCCGATTGGCAGATGAACTGAAAGCTGATTTGAAAATAATGAATATTAATGTTCTTCAGGCTCCTTGTGTAAGTGATAATCCGACTGATCGTTGTTATTATTGCAAAAAAGCAATTTTCAATGAAATCATCCGTGTTGCAAAGTCAGATGGATTCTTGGTGTTGCTGGATGGAACAAATGCGTCGGATGATGCCGATGATCGTCCTGGAATGAAAGCATTGCATGAATTGTCCGTCTTCTCCCCTTTACGGGAATGCGGATTGACGAAAGCAGAAATTAGAAGATTATCTAAAGAAGCAGGATTATTCACATGGGACAAGCCTGCCTATGCCTGTCTTGCCACAAGAATTCCAACCGGCGAGAAAATAACTTCTGAAAAATTGGAAGCAACCGAAGCAGCAGAAGATTTTCTGTTTTCGCTGGGATTTACGGATTTCCGCGTTCGCTGGCAGGATGGAAACGCAAAAATCCAATTGCTGGAGGATCAATGGCCGCTGCTTCTGGAACATAGAAAAGCCATTATGGACAAACTGAAGATGTATTATAAATCCGTGGTTCTTGATCTGGAGGTGAGAGGATGAACACAGATATTCGAAAACTGCTGGAAGGTGTCAGTGATGGAACGGTATCCATTGATGATGCCCTTTTGAAGCTGAAAACAAAGCCTTTTGAGGATATTGGCTATGCAAAAGTGGATATGCACAGAAAATTGCGGCAGGGAACAGCAGAGGTGATCTACGGCGCAGGAAAAACACCGGAACAGATAATCGGAATTGCTGAGACGATGCTGAAAAATGGACAGAACACCATTCTTATTACTCGTCTTTCAGCAGAAACAGCTTCTGAAATAGGCAAATACCATCCTCTGAATTACTACAAAGATGCACGATGTGGAATTATTGGCCCAATGCCCGTTCCTGACGGCAGCGGGAAAGTTGTTGTGGCCACCGGCGGTACCAGTGATATTCCTGTAGCAGAAGAAGCAGCTTTAACAGCAGCAGTTCTTGGCAATGAGGTAGTACGTCTTTATGATGTCGGTGTGGCAGGTCTGCATCGAATACTTGCCCATCTTGATGACATTATGAGTGCAAGCGTCATCATTGCCATTGCTGGAATGGAAGGCGCACTTGCCAGTGTGATCGGAGGTCTTGCCGACTGTCCGGTTATTGCTGTTCCGACCAGTGTAGGATATGGAGCGTCCTTTAACGGGCTTTCTGCTCTTTTATCCATGCTTAATTCCTGCGCCAGCGGTGTGTCGGTAGTCAATATTGATAATGGATTTGGAGCCGGGTATCTTGCAAATATGATCAACCACATGAATGTGAGGAAAGAGAGTTAATTATGAGAATATTGTATCTTGATTGCAGTATGGGGGCAGCAGGCGATATGCTGGCAGCTGCTCTGCTTGAGCTGCTTCCCAATCCTGAAGAATTTATAAAAGAATTGAATGCACTTGACATTCCGGGTGTCGTTTTTAAAAATGAGCCGTCTGTAAAATGCGGTATCACCGGAACGCATATGATTGTAACGGTTAATGGTGAAGAGGAAGAAAGCTACGATCACCATCATGAACATCATAACCATGACCACGACCATAATCATGGTCACAGTCACCATCATCACAACGGTTTGCATGACATTGAGCATATCGTTCGCGGGCATCTTGCACTTCCACGGAAAGTCCAGGATGATGTTATGGCTGTATATGGTCTGATTGCGGAAGCCGAAAGCCATGTCCATGGAGTTCCAGTATCGGAAATTCATTTCCATGAGGTCGGTACAATGGATGCGATTGCCGATATCACAGCAGTTTGTATGTTGATGGATCGCCTTGCTGTTGATGAAGTTATTGTATCTCCTGTCCATGTAGGCAGTGGACAAGTCAAATGTGCCCATGGAATCCTGCCGGTTCCGGCTCCCGCTACAGCATACATTCTAAGAGATGTCCCGATTTATGGTGGTGCTATCCGTGGTGAGCTTTGCACGCCTACCGGAGCTGCTCTGCTCAAACATTTTGCTACACGTTTCGGTAGCATGCCTGTGATGAAAACACAGAGCATTGGCTACGGTATGGGTAAAAAGGACTTTGAAGCAGCCAACTGTATCCGTGCGATGCTTGGCGAAACTGATTATGCCGGGGATCATATCTGTGAACTGAGCTGCAATGTGGATGACATGACCGGTGAAGCCATTGGATTTGCCATGGACAGATTGTTTGAAGCCGGTGCATTGGACGTTTACACCATTCCAATCGGAATGAAAAAATCCCGTCCCGGTATACTGATTAATGTTATGTGCCGTGAAAATGATAAGAAAACCATCATTCAGACCATTTTCAAACACACAACAACCATCGGTATCCGTGAGAATATGCTCCGCAGATATGTTCTTGATAGACACATGGAGACAGTAGAGACTGCTTACGGTTCTGTTCGCTGCAAGGTTTCATCAGGTTACGGAGTGGAACGCAAAAAATATGAGTACGAAGATATTTCAAGTATTGCAAAAGAGAATAACCTTTCAATGGAGGCTGTTTTGTTAAAAATTGAGAAAAAGTAGATAATATCAACTTCAGGGGAGGTTTGTGGAGCGAGCTGAACCTTGAAAAAATCATCAAGAACTATTTGAGAGGTCTTATCTATCCTGATTTGTTTTCATTGTGCATGAAGTCGGTGTGAGTAAATAAATCTAATCAGAGAATTGGCTGTAAGATGGTGCCTCTACTGAAAGATTCTGGTTCAAGTTCAACATGAAAGGAAGAAATTATATATGAGAATGAAAAGATTTTTTGCTATTTTTCTTGCTGTGTTCATGATTATAAGCATGACTGCTTGCGGAAGTGAAACAAGCAATAATGGCAAAAAAGACAGCGTGGTTATAGCGATCGGATCCGAACCGGAAACCCTTGACCCGACTCAGGGTTGGGGACATGGTAATTCTCCTATCGTCCAGAGCACGTTGGTGAAATACACAGCGGATCTGACTTTTGAGAACGATCTGGCTACGGGTTATGAATTGTCTCCGGATGGTCTGATATGGACTTTCACCATTCGTGACGATGCTTATTTTACTGATGGTGAAAAGGTAACCGCAGCTGACGTTGCCTTTACTCTTGAAACTGCAAAAACTGCACAGGGTTCTGTTGACCTTACCTATATGGAAAGTGCTGTTGCACAGGATGATACCACTGTTGTCATCACTCTTTCAAAACCGACTTCTATTTTCCTCAATACCCTTGCATCCATTGGTATCGTACCGGAACATGCATATGGTGAGGATTACGGCACTAATCCCATCGGTTCCGGTCCCTATAAGTTTGTAGAATGGAAACCACAGGAACAGATCATCTTTACAGCAAACGAGAATTACTACGGCGATGTTCCTGCCATTAAAAATGTAACTGTTGTATTTATGTCTGAGGATGCTGCCCTTGCTGCCGTTCAGGCTGGTGAAGTTGATGTTGCCTACTCCACCGCAACTCTCGGCACTACTGAAGTTAAGGGCTACCATGTAGAGGCGATCACTTCTGTTGATAACCGTGGTTTCACCCTGCCTGTTCTTCCCAACGAAGGAAAAACTACTGAAAGCGGTGTACCGATCGGCAATAATATTACCTGCAATCTGGAAATCCGTCAGGCAATCGCCCATGCTATCGACCGTAAGCAGATTGCTGATGTGGTTCTGAACGGCTTCGGCAGACCTGCCTATTCTGAAAACGACGGTATGCCTTGGAACAATCCTGATGTCAAAATCGAAACAGATGTTGAATATGCCAAGAAGCTTCTCGCAGATGCTGGTTGGTCTGATACCGATGGTGACGGCATTGTTGAGAAAGATGGTCTGAAGGCTGAATTCAAATGCGTTTATCCTTCTGGCGACTCCGTGCGCCAGGCAATTGGCATGGCTGCTGCAGAACAGCTGCAGGCTATCGGAATCAAAGTAAATGTTGAAGGCATGAGCTGGGATGACATCATGAAGGTTATGTTCTCCGAAGCGGTTTTGATGGGTTGGGGTTCTGCGAGTCCGAACGAAACTTACTACCTGTACCGCTCTGAAGGCGCTTTGCTGGATGACTTCTATAATCCGGAAGGTTACATGAACGATGTGACTGATGGTTACCTTAATGCTGCAATGGCTGCACTGACAGTAGATGAAGCCAATGAGAACTGGCAGAAAGTTCAGTGGGATGGCATTACCGGTACCGCTATGAAGGGCGAGTGTCCTTGGGTCTGGATCGTCAATCTGGATCATGTAACCTATGTTCGAGATGGTCTTTCCATAGGTGAACAGCCGATTCATGGTCATGGTCACGGCCTGCCGCTGATTCAGAACCTGAACGAATGGGCTTGGACTGAATAATTATTAATGAAGAATCAGCCTACTGCATCATATTGGTGCGGCAGGCTGTTCTTAAAAAAGCTCTGTCGGTTTTTATAAGAGAACATTTTGCCGTTTGTTTATAAAAGCTGATAGAAATGAGGTGTGGTGATGAAAGGGACATTGGGACGGATTGTCCGTATCTTTGTGACTTGTAGCATAAAAATCATATCATTGCTGTTTGCTGTGAGTATTATATCATTTGTGCTTGTCACTGTGTCTCCTATTGATCCTGTGCAGCAGTATATATTAGGACTCGGGACAGCAATATCGCCAGAAAAACGTGCCCAAATCGAGGATTATTGGGGCGTCAACGAACCTCCTGTGGAGCGGTATTTTACATGGCTTACCGAGCTTTTGCGGGGAAATCTAGGTGAATCTGCGATTTACCGTAGACCTGTTGCAGATATTATCGGAGAACGTTTTGTCAATTCATTTGCTTTGATGTTTTGTGCTTGGCTGTTTTCCGGTGTGATTGGTTTTGCACTCGGCTGTATCATGGGCATGTACCGGGGCAAATTGCCGGACAAGATACTGAAAAAAGTGTGCTATATCCTCAGCTCCGTGCCGATGTTCTGGCTGGGACTGTTGTTCCTTTTAATCTTTGCCGTATGGCTCAGATGGTTCCCCATTGGCTTTTCCTCCCCAGTAGGTGTACTTAGTGAGAATGTGACATTATGGCAGAAAATTCATCATCTGATTCTGCCAGCATTTACATTAAGTCTGATGTCTTTTGCTAATATTGCGCTGCATACCCGTCAGAAACTGGTGGATGTCATGAACAGCGAATATGTCTTATTCGCCAAAGCCAGAGGGGAAGGACAATGGACTATATTGCGCCGTCATGGCCTGCGAAACATTCTGCTTCCTGCATTGACTTTGCAGTTTGCATCCTTCGCAGAATTGTTCGGTGGTTCAGTAATGGCTGAGAATGTATTCAGTTATCCTGGACTTGGTAGTGCTGTTTCTGCAGCCGGATTACAGGGAGATGTGCCATTGCTTCTTGGTGTGACTTTATTCTCCGCTATGTTTGTCTGCGTAGGTAATATGATCGCCAATCTGCTCTATGGTGTGGTTGATCCTCAGATTCGGGAGGTGGGAGAATGAAGAGTTTGAATCACAGAACAAAAGTAGTTATTCTGACCGCTGTCATGTTTGTATTATTAGTCGCTGTTTACGCTTGCGGTATACTTATTTCGGAAGAAGCTGTAACAGGCAGTTTCTTAAATGCGAAACGTCCTCCGTGTTTGGAACATCCCTTTGGAACTGATGCGCTGGGACGAGACCTGTTTTTGCGCACATTAAAAGGATTGTCTGTAAGCATCACTGTCGGATTGGTTGCATCCCTCATAAGCGCTGTGATTGCAGTATTAGTTGGGATTGCAGCAGCAAACGGTTCCAAATGGGTCGATGCCCTGATCAACTGGATCATTGACCTCGTGATGAGCGTACCCCATACGATTTTGATTATTTTGATATCTTTTGCCCTTGGACGTGGTTTGAAAGGTTTGCTTATGGGTATCGCAGCAACGCACTGGTGCAGTCTTGCCCGACTGATCCGAGGAGAAGTCTTGCAGCTTCGCTCACAACAATATGTTGCCGTATCACGCAAGCTTGGAAAGTCCAGCGGATGGATTCTGACAAATCACTTGCTGCCCCATTTGGTTCCCCAGTTCTTTGTTGGATTGATTCTCATGTTTCCCCATGCGATTTTGCATGAAGCATCCATTTCCTTTCTGGGTTTTGGATTGCCGCCGGAACAGCCAGCGATCGGTATCATTTTATCGGAAAGCATGCGTTATTTATCAACAGGCATGTGGTGGATTGCGGTGTTGCCCGGTCTGACACTTGTGTTGATCGTATTGCTTATAGACAAGTTTGGAGATCACCTGCGTATGATACTTGATCCATACAGTGCGCAGGAATAAGGAGAGCAAAATGGAACAAAAGAAAGAAACTCTACTTGAAATACATGATTTATCCGTTTCCTTTCGTATGTATGATCACGGACTGGAGCAGAAGGATTTGAAAGCCATTTCTGATTTGCATCTGACAGTGCACTCCGGAGAGATCGTTGCGATTGCCGGTTCTTCCGGTTCAGGCAAAAGTCTGTTGGCATCTGCTATTCTGGACATTCTTCCGGATAATGCAACTGTGCAGGGACATATGCACTATAAAGGACAGGAACTTACTCGGGAACGTCAAAAACAGTTGCGAGGGACCAAGATTGCTCTGGTACCTCAGTCTGTGGCATATCTTGATCCCCTGATGAAAATAGGTCCACAGGCAGACGGACACTATAAACCGAAGCCGACTGAGAAGAGAAGAAAACTGTTTGAGCGTTTTCAACTACCCGAACATACAGAAAAACTCTATCCGTTTCAGCTATCGGGGGGCATGGCAAGGCGTGTGCTGGTATCAACTGCCTTGATAACAGATGCAGAACTGATAATCGCGGATGAACCGACACCAGGTATGAGTCTTGAACAGGCACTGGAAGCTTTGCGAATGTTCCGAGAGATGGCGGATGAAGGTAAGGCTGTCATTCTTATTACTCACGATATGGACTTGGCGTTTGAGTTTGCAGACCGTGTTGCTGTTTTTTATGCAGGCACGACTGTTGAAACAGCACTGGCTTCCGATTTCAAAACAGGTCCCGAAGCTTTACGCCATCCCTATTCCAAGGCTTTGTGGAAAGCCCTGCCACAAAACGGTTTTGAGCCGATTCCCGGTTTTCAGCCCTATGCAGGAAGTCTGCCGAAAGGATGCTTGTTTGCGCCCCGTTGTCCATATAAAACGGAACAATGTGAGAAACAGGTACCACCAGTGCGTGAGATCAGAGGTGGAGAAGTGAGGTGTTATCATGGCGCTTGAAGCAAAAAACATTTATTTTCGCTATGATCGTAAACAGCCATGGATACTGGAAGATTGCAGCGTGAGAGTTGAAAAAGGTGAACGTTTGGCAATCTTCGCCCCAAGTGGCTATGGTAAAACCACACTTGCCATGCTGTTGGCGGGATATTTGGAACCAGCGAAAGGACAGATACTGCTGGATGAGAAACCGTTGCCCAAGAGAGGAATATGTCCGGTGCAGCTAATCTATCAGCATCCGGAAAAGGCGATTAATCCACGTTGGAGATTGAAACGAGTTCTTGAAGAAAGCGGACAACTCAGAGAAGATGTATTGGACGCTTTTGGTATTGAACGAGCATGGCTTGATCGTTTTCCACGGGAACTTTCAGGCGGAGAGTTGCAAAGATTTTGTGTGGCAAGGGCACTCATGAGCGGTGCAGAATATATTATCTGTGATGAAATCAGCACCATGATGGATGTGATTACGCAGGCTCAGATTTGGAATGTTGTTTTAAAAGAGGCTGGAAAAAGAAACATGGGAATCATTGCCGTGACACATAATAAACATCTGGCTGAGAGAATCGCGACAAGAACGATTGACCTATCCATATAAGGGTAGGTCAACTGTCTTAATGGAAAAATACCTTTTTAGGAGTATCTGTTGATATAAGGAACGAAAGCCTTGCTTCTTTCACTTGGTATTCTTTTAGGATAAAATTCCCTTGACAAATCTCATCTAAATAAAAGATTGGGGTACTTTGCACAAAGCATATGATGAACAGGTAAAGGTGAGAAATGTAGAAAGAATAAAATTTATGTGATAACATAATCTTAATCTATAGCTTTGAGGAGGAAATGGTATGAAATTAATGATAGCATCTGACATTCATGGTTCAGCTTATTACTGTGGTAAGATGATAAATGCATATAAAGAAGAAAAAGCAGATAAGTTATTGCTGCTTGGGGATCTTTTGTATCATGGCCCCAGAAACGATTTGCCTAAGGATTATGATCCAAAGAAGGTAATAAACATGTTGAATGATATAGCTGATGAAATATTGTGTGTGAGAGGCAATTGTGAAGCAGAAGTGGACCAGATGGTTCTGAAATTCCCTATAATGGCTGAGTACTGCATATTATACCTTCATAATCGCATGGTGTTTGCCACTCATGGGCATAAGTACAATGAAGAAAATCCACCATCATTGAAAAAGGGAGATATTTTACTAAATGGACACACCCATATCCCTAAATTTACTAAGCATGAGAATTATTATTACATCAATCCGGGCTCTGTATCTATACCCAAAGGTGGAAGCAACAACGGTTATATAGTGCTGGAGAATGGTGAATTTATTTGGAAGGATTTTGATGGCAATTGTTCTTATTTGGCCAGAAACAACCTAGTATAGGGAAAAACAATTTAATTAGAAAAAAAACTGGTTTTTTATATATAAATATCATTGTAAATTCTTTTTGTTTCTGCTAAACTATGAAATAGCAATCAGGAGGTGAAATGATGAACATTATAATCTCGGTTAACACAATTTTGGATAGACTTGCTCATGTTGTTTCTTCAATTACAGCAAATAATAGCATCCAAGGGGGTAGTCTGTCGTAAATTGCATATTATGTTAACTGAGCAAGTGAATCATCATTTTATATATATTGTAATATACCCGGGTACGATTTGCTTGCCCGGGTTTTATTATACTCAAATAACAATTTTCATTAGGTATATATCATAACCTTGCATATCTGAAGTTTGAGTCTGAAATACCTGGGCAGTATCTACGCTTGCCCAGGTATTTTGGATTTTGAAGGAAAGTGTGCTTTCCTTCAAAAAGGGGGATGCAAGGGGTAACTCCTCCTGCCGGCCAAGGATGGTGCTCAAGATTCGAAGCATCCGTCGAAGGGAATCATGGGATTCCCTAGCGAAAAAAATGGGAAGCAACTTTTTTGTACCCAGGTGGAAGGGAGTTAATAATATGATAGAAATTGGTTTAAAAAACTTAGAGAAATATTACGGCGCAAATCATGTGCTGAAAGGTGTTACTTTTGAAATCATGCAAGGAGAGAGAATAGGCCTTCTGGGTAAAAACGGTGCAGGGAAAACTACCCTTTTTAAAATATTAGCGGGTGTGGAAGGTATCGATGGTGGAAGCAAAATGGTCAGAAAAGGTGCAACCGTTGGTCTTCTTGATCAGATACCTGATTTTCCAGAATCATATACAGTCTATGATGTGCTTTACTCCGCCTTTGATGATCTGATGAAAATTCATAATCAGATGAAGGAGTTGGAAAAGATAATGGAGAAAGCGGTTACAGATGCTGTTTTAAGAAGATATGGTAATCTTCAGCAGCTTTTTGAAGCTAAAGATGGATATTCCATAGAAGGCAATATAAATCGCATATGTATAGGCTTAAAGATTGACAATGATATGGCATCAAGAGAATTTAACAAGTTAAGCGGCGGTGAAAAGACAAGGATAATGCTTGGAAGGCTCATGCTGGAGAAACCGGACATACTTTTGCTTGATGAGCCGACTAATCATCTGGACTTGAGTTCCATAGAATGGCTGGAGAATTTTTTCAGTGAGTATAAAGGCACTGCTATAATAATATCTCATGACAGATATTTTTTAGACAAGGTAGTAAACAGAATTGTGGAGATAGTAGACGGAAAAGCTGAACTTTATGAAGGTAACTATTCTTACTATGTGAAAGAAAAGCAGCAGAGATATGAAATACAGCTGGCAAAATATAATGAGGAGCAAAAGAAAATAAAGCAGTTGGAAGAAGCGGCAAAGAGGATGCACGAATGGGCAAAAATAGCCGATAACGGAGCCATGCACAAGAGAGCTTTCAGCATAGAAAAGAGGATTGAGAGAATGGAAAAGACAGATAAACCTGTAAGTGAAAGAAGCATTAATGGAGGTTTCTCTCAATGTGATTTTTCAAGCAAAGATGTAGTTTTGGCTAAAGGACTTAAAAAGTATTACGGAGATAAAAAGGTTATAGAAAATCTGGATTTGCTCATTCGGAAGAATGAAAATGTAGCAATACTGGGGGATAACGGTTCAGGAAAGTCTACATTGATTAAGATTATTACAGGGGAAGTAAAGCCTGATGGAGGAACCATAAAGTTGGGGGATAGCATGAGATTTGCCTATCTTCCACAGATTGTAACCTTTGACAATCCAAAGCTAAGCATTTTGGAAACGGTGATTCAGGAGTTAAACATGCAGGAAGGTCCTGCAAGAAGCCTCATGGCTAAATATAAATTCAAGCAGGAAGATGTGCATAAAACAGTAGAAAATCTCTCCGGTGGTGAAAAGAGCAGGCTGAGACTTTGCATCATGATGCAGAAGGATGTGAATCTACTCATACTGGATGAGCCAACAAACCATTTGGACATTGTCTCAAGAGAATGGCTTGAGAGTGCACTGGAGGACTTCTCGGGCACACTGGTATTCGTATCCCATGACAGATACTTTATCAACAAGTTTGCAAGCAGAATATGTGAGATGGTTGACGGAAATATAGAAGACTATTATGGCGACTATGAATACTATAAGGAAAGAAAAGCAATAAAGCAGGAGCAAAAAGAATCTCTTCCGGTGAAAAAAGAAAAAGTGAAGAGAGAGAAAGGTGAAAAGCCCAATAAGAAGGAAGACGATTCTTATAAAAAGCTGGAGGAGTTAGAAAACCTGATAAACAGCCTTGAAGAAAAGCTAAAAGATATCAACATATCTATGGAAAATTCAGGTGATGATTATGAAGCATTGAGTTCACTCTATGATGAGAAAACAACCATTGAAGAAGAACTTGACACCCTATATGAACAATGGGTTTCACTGAATGATATATAGCAGCATGGCAAACGTCATGCTGCATTTTTGTGGTAATGTTACAGAATTAGAGATAATATGTAGAAATAACCAATATTATATGGTATATTTATTGTAATAAGTAAAAGTATGGAAAGTATTGAGTGTCAATACGGCGGAAAATAGGACAAGCTATATTTAAAAATAGACTTAGAGAGACTATTTCCCGGGCAAATTTGTAAAGAAAAGTATATTTTTGTTGCTTGCAACATTCATTAGCAACACATAAACATGCGTATGTCTACGTCTGTAATACATAATAGGCTAAGGGAAAATTATGAGCTTCTTCACAAGCTAATTAATACTCTATATAAATTATCTTACTTCTTTGAAATATAAGAAGATGTAAAAATAGCAGGGTAATATATATAAGCTATTTTGCTTTATTAGCTATGCATGAGTTCCATATTCAATATTCAATTTAGATTTTTTATAACTTATAAAAATATAAGGATGTACTCTATGCTCTAAATAACACGATGATAATTTAAAGGAGGAAAAAATCAGTGTGTGATCACATCACATTTGTGTTCTTAAAAGGAGCTGCTTTAAGTGGATTAGTATCAAGATTATTAAAATATTTTATACAATTACTAAACAGGAGGGATATATATGAGGTTTGCTTGGGTTAAAGCTGACGAGAAAAATGCGATAAGATTTTTTAATGAAAATGAACATTCAATAAGAACAAAGTTTGAGAGAGATAGAGATAGGATACTTTATTCAAAGGCATTTAGAAGATTAAGTGGTAAAACTCAAATTTTTATATCAGGATATGATGATCATGCTAGAACGAGGCTTATACATACTCTTGAAGTTGCTCAAATAGCTAAAACAATTGGGAAGAATTTAGGATTAGATTTAGATTTAATTGAAGCTATAGCTATAGGCCATGATATTGGTCATACACCGTTTGGACATGCTGGTGAAAGGGCACTAAACTTAATTATGAATAATTGTGAAACGCTTAACAAGTTTGGGGTTAAGTTAAAGGATAGCGATAAAGGGTTTAAGCATAATTTTCAAGGAGTTCGCCAAGTTGTAGATATTGAAAGTATTTCTAATAATTACAAAGGTCTTAATTTAACCAATTATACATTATGTGGAATATTAATTCATAGCAAGTATAATGCAAAAATGAAGTGTAAAAATGATTTAGTAAAAGATAAAGATAAGAGTACGAGCGATGAAACCATTTGTAATTATAGAAGCAAACGAAAAAAATGTAATAGTGAAGGTAATTTACTGTTCAATTATTATAAAAAATATATAGATTTAATAAAAATAGATAACTCTTGGACTATAGAAGCGTTAGTAGTTAAAATTGCTGATGAAATAGCACAAAGACATCATGATGTTGAGGATGGATTAATTGCTGGATTAATAAAATCTGCAGATCTTTATGATGTGTTCATAGATATATTTAGAAAATATATGACAAAAGAAGATATTAGAATATTGGAAGCGATAAAAAATGAAACAGATTTAGAACTATTATTGCCATTATATTCAAAGCTAATAGTCAATTTTTTTGTAATGAATCTCATTAATCAATCTAAAGTTAATATTAGAAATTTAATAATTAATTTTGATATAAAGTCAAACGAAGATTTTCATCATCTAAAGTCACAAATTTATAACAAAGTAGATATTAGCAAATTAATTAACTATGATAAAGAGCTTTATGAATTAGAAGATGAATTTCAAGACTATTTGTATAATTCGATACTAAATTCTCATAAAGTACAGAGCATGGATGGAAAGGCATATTATATTATTAGACAGTTATTTAAAGCATACTTATCAAATCCACAGCAATTACCGGATATTGTAATACAAAATTTTTTTAATGACATAATTAAGAATGGAATGTTTGAGAAAAGTGAAATGACAGTTGGAGAAATGAGGACAGTGCTAAGAAAAAATTATGATCAAAATCCTTATGATGGATGGAAGGCTCTACTCTTAAGGAATATTACTGATTATATTGCTGAAATGACAGATAATATGGCATATGAACAATATAATTTGCTTTATGGGCCCACAAAGAACTATAGATTATAAGAGAGCAGATATTATAGTTGTATCTGACACAGTGAAACTATTTATGATATTTGGACAAGTATCTAAGAAGGGTATCCACCATGCTTGCAAAATATGATTTATCTTAGGTAAAGATATGACAGGCATATTAGATATTCAACAATGTTAAAGTAAAATTAGAAGGGATAATTATATTATGAATAAGTTTACCGAGATTTTTAATAAAAATTCTATTAAAATAAACAAGGAGTTTATAAACATTATATTACTTATAGATAGAGTTTTTGATATAGAAATAGAACTTTTTGAATTAATAGGTTGGACTGTTAAACCTGAAATTCAAGCAATAAAAAAAATTACACTGTTACCATGAGTGGCTTTTATAAAAGTCTATTAAGTATTTATAGTGCTTATGATTTAAATATAAAAGGACAATATGGGTCAGCCAGAATACTTCTTAGACATGCTTTTGAATACTTATTACTTGCGAAGTATTGCAGTTTAAGTAAAAATTATATATTAATCAAAAAATGGGAAAATGGGGAGGATATTTATTTAGGAAGAGAAATTATTCCTCATCTAACAGAGTCTTTACAAAAAAGATTTAAAAATTTTTGGAAATTATTGTGTCAGTTCACACATGCTTCTGTTTATTCGCAGCAGGTACAAATTGATGCAGAAAAAAATGAAATGGATATTAACTTGAACTTTTCATTTATTATAGCTTTTTTGGAGATGAATTATCATCTCTTAAATAGACATGTTATTAACAACTCTATGAAATTCTATTTTGAAAGTTATGCTAAAGGAAATGAGATACATAAATTCAAACAGCTTAAACTTTAAAATGAGAAAGTTATTTAAAGACTCAAAAAGATTATTGTCGAAAGAAACAAAAAATATAATAAAAGATTATATATCAACTTGGAATATAAAACCATAGAAATTATATTACATAATTTATATTGAATTGATTTGTAATAATAAGAGATTTATATGACATGTATTTACTGAAAGGTTATAGTGGATAAATATCTAAATGCAACTTTTTTCAATTACGACTCTAAGATTGTTACTTTAAGGGTCTAGCTATTAAAATATTAATACATTATTCAAAACCACTAGTAAGTATAAAAATACGGAGGAAATATGAAAGAAAAATTTGCATTTATTGCTTTTAGTGAAAGCTCATCAAAAATTAATGAAGAAATATATTTATCTGATGAATTAAAAATATATCCTAGAATGCCATTCAATATAGATGATTACTGGGAAAAATGGCTAGGAGCCATAAAAATAAGTGCAATTAAAAATTCAAACCTTGTTATTTACAGCAGCAAGATAACAGATAATCCAGATATAATTGATCAAGGACATGAATATGTTAAACGAAGAGTTCTTGAATTTTATTATTCATTAGCTCTTTATGGTGTTCCAAGATATTCTGAAGCTAATATGATTATTGGATCAATTAATGAAGAAAGTGTCTCTATAAGAGGATTTTCATATTTGGATTATTTTCATTTTGTTTACAATGGTAATCCTAAAATTATTAACAAAATGGATATATTTGAGATTTATAAAATATATAAAGTATTATCTCAGATATATAGTGAATCTAATATTAAGCAAGACAAATATTTTAGGATAAGATATGGACTAAATGCATATTTTAAAGCGATTAAAGAAAAAGAAAATTATTACAGAATCTCTCAATTAGTTAGAGCTATTGAAGCATTAATAAAACCTAGGATTGGTAAGACAAAGAAAGATTTTGCCCATAGATGTAAAACCTTTGTAATTCCAAATCCGGATAGCGAAGCAATTCTTCAAGAGATTTATGAATTAAGGAATAAAGTAGAACATATTCATCCTCTTACAGAAGTATTTCCAACCATGTCAAGAGACGTTGCATCAGAAATAATAGATTCCCATGTAAGAAAGCTTGAGGAGATTGCAAGAAACATATATATAAAACTGTTTTTAAATCCTGATTTGCTGGATAGGTTTTTGAATAATAATTCAATTGACAAATTTTGGTCATTAAGCGATCAAGAAAGAGATAAATTATGGGGAAGTAAATTAGACATTAAAACGATCAAGTAATCATAAGCATGTTGACTCCTTATATAGTAGGATCTTTCGTGCTGGCAGGATAAGCTTCGGAATAGAGTCGGTAAATATGTCTTCGCTGAGATAGGAGTTATCTAGAATTCACATATGTCGATTATGTGAAAACTTCATCCTCAATAATTGCTTTATGTTAATAAAGTAAATAGGAGGTAGAATATGTCGAGATTAAGCTCGGAAACTTTATTTCATTATGTAAGAAAAAAGGAATATTTAATTAGTATACTTAAGAATAATTTTCGCCCGAGGTATGTAATAGAAAAGTTTACTGTTGAATCAGGAGAGTTGATTAAAGCTGCTTTACCAATGCTTTGCTTTTGTGATATTACACTTTCAAGTATTGATGAACACGTGAAGTGGTATGGTAGATATGGTATTGGGATGAAGAAAGAATGGGCTTTAAAGAAAGGATTAACTCCAGTTCATTATTACAATCCAGAATCGCATGCTATGAAATATCTATCAAAAGCATTACTTTATATGAGACAGAAATTGAACAATGGAGAAAGTAATCCTGATTTAATATCAGATTATTATAATCTATGGTTTATGAAACCTTATATAGGAATGCAGTTTAATAGATTTGAGAAAAGTATTTCACCGAAAAAGTATTATGACGAAAGAGAATAGCGCTATATCCCATCAATCGATGAATTAAAGAGATTGGATGAGGGATTAAAGGTGTGGATTTTAGGTGATGAACTGGTTAGGTTTGAAAATGATGATTCATACAAGAATTACTTGAATAGAAGAATCGATGATTCAATTAGCCTAGATTTTTCTCCTCAAGATATATCGTATATTATAATCGACAAAGAGCAAGAACGTTCTGAAATAATTAAAGCTATTAAGGAAGCTAAAAGTCGTTTTGATACAGATACAAAAGAGCTTGTATTTAGTAAAATCATAAGTCTTGAACAGATTCTAAATGATTTTTAATTAAAAGATATGTGCAAATACTTCGCATAATCCGTATATTTGTAAAAATATTCGATAAGGCATATTATATATGCGAGCCACACACTTTATTAAGAATATTACAAAGGTAATTCTTTTTGTGTCATGATCAGGGACAAAGTAGAAACTAGATGTTATATGAAACTAAGATATAAGGATTTTTTTAAAAGTTTTTGAAATAAAGCAAACCATATGATAATGATAAAGAGACTAATAATTCTTTAGGAGAATGATTAATGAGTAAAGTTATTATATTCAGAGGAAAGGCAGCTACAGGGAAAACTTTTGTAACGAATTATCTAAGTAAGAAACTTAATATTGCAGTTATCCGTAAAGATGATATTTATGATAGTTTGTCAATGTATAATCTGGAACACTCAATAAATAATAGTGCTACATATGATATTATTGCAAAAATTATTCAGACTAATATAGATATTGGCAGTGATGTAATTGTTGATATTAGCTTAGCTCATAATCCATATTATGAACAGTTCTTATCAAAAATCGATTTTAAGAATTCAAAAGTTTATCAGTTCCTATGTATTTGCAGCGATAAAGAGGAATGGTGTAAAAGAATAGAAAAGAGATTGGCTAATCCTTTGCCCAATCAACTTTTCAAAAGTGCAAAAGAGGCAGATGAGTATTATAACAAACTTAATATTGAACCATTAGAAAAAGAGATTGTTATTGATAGTATAGATGATATATCTGTTATCTTAGAGAGAATTTATGATGTACTAAAGTTCTGACAGATATTATTGTTAATAAAGACGCTAGTATTCAGGCTGTTTTAGTGTGCGAAAGATACAACCATTTGAGTTATTGTGGAGGTTATATTTCATGATAAGACAAGCAGGTATAAATGACAGTAGAGTCGTTGCAGAATTGGCAATATTATTATGGCCGGATAATGAAGTTAATGATTTAGAAAAAGAGATGATAAATAGCATTACTTCAGAGGATGGGGCAGTTTTTATATATTATAGTGAAACTACGCCAGTTGGGTTTGCACAATGCAGCTTAAGATACGATTATGTGGAGGGAACAGAAAGCAGTCCTGTTGGCTATTTAGAAGGTATCTATGTAAAGGATGAGTACCGTAAAAAAGGGATAGGGAAAAAACTCCTCATCCAATGTGAAGAATGGGCAAAAAGTAAAGGGTGCAGTGAGTTTGCCAGCGATTGTGAACTAGATAATACGGAGAGTTTAAAGTTTCATTTGCAAGTTGGTTTTGAGGAAGCCAATAGAATAATCTGTTTTAAGAAAAATCTATAAGGATAACATAATATAAGCAGATAAGGGGACAAGGAAATGAACATTCAAATTAAGGAATTACCAGATGATTTGTTTTTAACTACTGCAAAAATGATTACAAAATTAATGAATTATCATAGGAAGTTAAATAATGCTCCAAAAGAATATTGGCAAACTGATGAAGAATCTCAAGAAACTTTAAGAGAGTGGATTCAGGAAGGGTCAGTATATAATGTGTTTTTGGATAACGAAGTGGTAGGATTTTTTTATGTTAGATTTGGTGGACAAAATGCAGCATGGTTGGAGGATTTATTCATACTAGAGCAATATAGAAATAAAGGTATCGGAAGATATGCTATGAAAAAATTGGACGAGCTAATGATTGAGAAAAACGTGGTGGCCATATTTGTTGATGTTATACCGAGAAATACTGGTGCTATTAAACTGTATAGAGAATTGGGATTTGATCATCTAAATTTGATTCAATTGAGGAAGAACTATGATAAAAGGTTAGACAAAGAAGATGAAGTAGAAATATTAGGATTCAATTTTAAAAAGTATTAGTGAACTTATTTATTATTATAGTCAGACATAATCTATAAAGATTCAATAATCCTATGGAGGTGATTTTGTATTGGATCAAATAGCACAATATTATGAAGGATATGATGAGGAATCTAGATTGATTAAGGATAATTCTCATAAAGTGGAGTTTATTACAACGATTCATACACTGGACGATAAAATAAAAAAAGGTGCTAGAATATTAGAAGTAGGAGCTAGAACTGGAAGATATTCATTTTATTACCTCGATGAAGGACATGCAGTAACAGCTTTAGATATTGTACCTAAGAATGTTGAAATAATGAAAGAAAAGCTAAAGCAATCAATGCAAGGAATTTATCCCAATTTGATTCAAATACTTTTGACGCTGTTTTATGTCTAGGGCCTATTTATCATCTTCCAAAATCAGAAGATAAAATTAAATGTATAGGTGAAAGCATAAGAGTATTGAAGCCAGGCGGTATTTTGGCTGTTGCTTATATAAACAGGTATGCTGCATATGTTGTTCATATAAGTAGAGATAAGAACTATATTAATGATGAATCTTTAAGTAATATAGCTGAATGTGGAATGGAATTCAAGCATGATGAAGTCAAAAATTGTTTTATTTTTCAACCTACGATGAGATGGAAGAAACTATGGCTAGTTTTGATGTAGATAAGCTAGAACATGTTGGGACCGACGGGATAGTTCACATGATGAGGGATAATATCAACGCTTTAGATGAAGATGAGTTTAAGAAATGGCTGGACTATCACTTTATGACATATAGCAATCCAACTCTTATAGGATATAGCCTGCATAATTTGTATGTATGCAAGAAAAAGTAGCCATAAAAATACCTAATAATTTTAAGGAGAAGACTAAACGAAAAGATTTATGATAGGCCAATTCGGCCGTTATAATGAAGAAAAGCAACTGAGAGATTTTAGAAGTGATTTTTATGGTGTTGAAGCCTGCTTACTAGAAGATGATGCTGATATAGAAAGGCTAATTAAAAAAGCAGAGCATGATAATTTTAAGATAGGAGTTCACTTTCCTTTTAAGACCGGAGGTTGGAGATTAAGAGATCCTCAATATTTATCTAAAAATGAAGAGATAAAGAGAAGTTCTTATGAATACATAGAAGATCAAATTAGTTTACTGAAAAATATTAACATAGCGCATCTATTATTTCATTATCCCAAACCAGTATTATTGGATGAAAGAGTCGACTGGTCAAATTGGAGATTTGCTGATGATACAGAATATTACTGGGAATCAGAATATCCATACGAGGACTTTAAGTCCAACAGTGAGGAGTTTTTTAATTGGCTAAATGATATCAGCATAAGACATAACTTCACACCAGTATTGGAGTTTGATGCAGTGAACAAGTACATGTATGAATCCGATTTAGTTGAGTCTTTATTGGAGAAATATCCTCGTATAAAGCTATGTTAGATATAGGCAGAATACATTTACAAGATAAATTGGATAGAAACTTTGATGGATTAACATTTACCAAGAAGTTTGCCAAGCATGCTGAAGTAATTCATTTATGGAATGTTAAAGTCACCACCAATTTAGAAAACAGCTATTATCCGGCATTGTCTCATTTGCTGCCGGAAGAAGGCTGGGCGGATGTTGAAGCTTATCTCAGTATAATAGGAAAAGAAAATATAACTTGCAATATATTATTTGAGCATAGATAAGAACTTATTTCAGATGAAGATCTTGAGCGTTGTTATAACTGGATAGACAGCATATTAACTATATAAAAACTCAATATTTTTCTAAAGTTAAAATATCGATTCTACTTAATCTCCAATATTAGGGAAAATAAATATCCGATACTAAAAGTAATGCATATAAGACCCTGAGGGCTGTGTCTCTTAGGGTCTCGATTTAAAACAGAAGAAATATTAGATGAGGAATATCGTGCATAGGATCAATTTGATTACGGAGAGTGATGACAATGGCAATATTTAAGTTTTACCAAATTTACAGGAGTATTAAGGAAGAGCTAGGAGAAGACATGGTTTTAAAACTATTTCCTGAATACCCAACCTTACCGGATAAAATGTCTTCACAAGAACAGGCTAAGTTAGGTAAGTTAATAACAGATAGAATGGATGAGCTATTAGATAAAGAAACTATTTCAAGGGTAAGACATAAGCATTGTTGTAATGTTCCAAAGGAGCATATCGTAAAAATTAAAGAGCTTAAAGGAAGATGCAGCAGCATTGATGAAATACTAACAGAGTATTCTGATTTTCTCTCTCCAGGACATGTAAAAAGACATGAAAACTCACTTACTTTTTCATTTGGTTGGGGCAAATGTGTATGTGGCATGTTTCGCAAACTAGAAAACTATGAGCCGGTTTCAGAAACATGGTGTGAATGTTGCAATGGTCATGTTATAAAAATATTTAACATGATTTGTGAAAAAAACACTTCGTCAAAAATTATTGAAACAGTGGCTTGTGGCGGCAAAGACTGTATTTTTGAAGTAAACATCTGATATACATACTCATCTCAAAATCAAAGCTAAATTCCATGGAAAAACTTAAAAATGAAAATAAAAGATTAAGAGAATAATTATATAAATCACTGAGTATAAAGTGTAATTAAGTGTGAAGCAAAGTTTTAAATTTATAAGGCAAGGAGAAAAGTTATGATAAAAGAATTAGATATATCCAAAATAGATGATATAATGAGAATCTGGGCTGAAGAAAATATTAACGCTCATGATTTTATCCCTAAAGATTATTGGGAAGCAAACTATGAATATGTGAAAGATGCTTTACCAAATGCAACTGTTTTTGTATATGAAGATTGTGATGAAATAAAAGGATTCATAGGTATTGTTGAAAATTCATATATTGCAGGGTTGTTTGTTTCGCAAAAATATCAATCTAATGGTATAGGCGGAAAGTTGCTTGATAGATGTAAGCAAGAATATCCTTTTTTAAAATTGGATGTTTATGCTAAAAATTTAAAAGCAGTAAACTTTTATAAAAAACATGGATTTAAAATAGAACAAGAAAAAGAGAATGAAGATACCAAAGAAATAGAATATTCAATGGTATGGGAATTGCAAAAATAATGGATTCTACTTGCGACTAGTTTTTTATATGATGAAATATTATCAAAGTTATTAACATGTTATACACTGAAACAACTATGATACGAAAGGAAGTGACTTTTAGGGAGGAATTGGTAATTACAATACATTCTCTCACTAAGGATAGGCAATGTCAAAGTGTGAATGTTGCAATGGTCATGTTATAAAAATAATTAACATGATTTGTGAGGAAAATACTTCATCAAGAATTATTGAAACAGTGGCTTGTGGTGGTAAAGACTGTATTTTTGAGGTAAAAATCTGATATAGAAGCAGGAAGTTGTAAAATAAGATATAAAGGACTTTTAAATTATGTCATTATCAAAAGAATTTTTTGATTTAGAGAAGTAAACTGTTAAAATGTGGTAAGGGAGATTTTTGATAATGAAAAGTTTTGGAATTCAATATCTAAATAAGTTATCCGAAATACCAGTAGAAAAGAACAATATGTTGCAAGAGTCTAATACGGAGAGTTTGGAGATTAGGGAGGTTCTTCGTCAATTTCAAGCTGGATATACAAAGAGAGACATAAAAAATATTGATGATTATGTTAAAGAACTCTTTATAAAAAGTGATGATACGTATGTTCTTGGAACTGGAACAGGTGAACTGTTTTTAGGTATTGAACAGGTAAAAACATTGCTCAAAAATGACTGGGAGTATTGGGGAGATGTCAATATAGATTTAGAGAACATACATATTGACATTGAAAATGAGGTTGCTTGGTTTGCTACTACAGGTACTGTTAAATATACTTTTCAAGATACAGAAGAAAGGTATGATAATTATATAAATTTTATCAAAAACAAAACTAAAGAATCTGAACTCACAGGGAAACAAAAAGTTGCATTTATTAACTGGGTTTTAGCTCTAACATATCACCAAAGAATAGATAAACAAAGAGAATATTTATGGGCTCTGGGTTTAAGTGGAGTTCTATTAAAAGATAATGGTAAGTGGAAGTTTGCTCAAATACACTTTTCTATTCCAAAATCAGACTTTCCAGATGAGCGTTTTGAAAACTCTAAAGAGTACATTATCAATTATAACAATCAAAATGCAATTGCTGATAAATATTTGAATAGTAAGAGCCAGATAGATAAAGAAATAAAATCACTATTGGAAAGTTTAGAAACAGAATTATTTGGTCAGCAATATATTTCAAAAGAATTAATCAGCAAATACTTCACTATTGATAGTGCTCCTTATATTATTGAGACAGACAACAAATGCTGTATAGGAGCAGAACAAATAAAGGAATTCTTTGACATGAATAGCGGAACTACTCTCGCGTTAGATTTAGAACACGCTATTGTTTCAAAGCAGAATGGAATTACATGGGTAACTGTTTGTGGTTTATTAAAGGGCAGCTTAACAGAAGAAAAATTATATGAGCGGGTTTTAGACGAAATTGATAATTTGTTTCAAGCAAATATATCATCAAAAGATAAATTATTCGCTATACATAGAAGTGTTTCCTACGTACTAAAAGAAAGTGCTGCAGGAGAAAACTATACTTGTCCTATTAGACTTACAGCAGTTGTCAAGAATTGTATGGAAAGACCTGTCTTTCAAAATATACATTTTTCATTTCCTTGCTACTGGATATTTGAAGGTAAATTGGATAGTTTATAAATATAGAATTAAAAGGAAACATACATATAAAGTAATTAACCATCTTTTATATGATGTAATATCATCAAAGCTATTAACATGTCATGCACTGAAACAACTATGATACGAAAGGAAGTGACTTTTAGTGAGGAATTGGTAATTACAATACATTCTCTCACTAAGGATAATCAATGTCAAAACTATTTGCTAGTTTCATCACGTTACCAATATTTATTGCTATATCAATACTGATACTGTATATTACAATTAAAATGGCTGTAAAAAATGCAATAAAAGAACTTAAAAAAGAAGGTATATTGTAAAAGGTAATTTTCCTATGGTTAGAAGTAGTGATAGTATATATATATTACATAAGAAATGAGTGAAATGAGAAATTGAAATGCAATATTAACGGTAATGAATATGATTTTATTAAAGATATCAAAGATGACGACCAGGTAAGAAAAAGCTTTAATAGGTTGGCACAGGAAATCTTTGGCCTGAGCTTTGAGCAATGGTATAAAAATGGTTATTGGGGCAATGACTATATTCCCTATGTTCTTTTAGACGGGGATAAGGTGGTGGCAAATGTTTCCGTCAATATAATAAATACAAGATGGCATAATCAGGCGAAGCTTTATATTCAACTGGGAACAGTTATGACTGATAAGAAATATAGAGGCAAAGGCTTATCTAGATGGCTCATGGAGAAGGTTTTGGAGGATTGGAAGGATAAAAGCCATGCTATTTATCTTTTTGCCAATGATAGTGTGTTGGACTTTTACCCCAAGTTCGGTTTTGAAAAGGCAATAGAGTATCAGTATAGCAAAGCTATAAGCAAAAGGGTTGTTAATGTTAAAAAACTTGATATGTCATTGGCACAGGATATAGAGCTTCTGCTGGATGCATATAAGTATTCAAATCCTTTTTCGGCTTTACCTATGGAAAACAATACTGGGTTGCTTATGTTTTATTGCTCACAACTCATGAAGGAAAATGTTTATTACATTGAGGAATATAAAGCAGTAGTAATTGCTGAGCATGAAGCTGAAAAGTTGATTTGCCATGATGTTTACTGCCCAGGGGAGTGTTCATTAGATGATATTCTATGTACAATGGCTAATGAAAATACTGAAAAAGTAATTCTTGGCTTTACACCAAAGCTAACAAAGGACTTTCAAGTAGCGAAACATGAAGAAGACAATACAACACTGTTTATATTAAAAGGAAAAGAAAATCTATTTGAGAAAAACATGCTTATGTTTCCATTGTTGTCTCAAGCGTAGTGAGGTTAATATTATAGGAGCATCCAATTTGGAGGCTCTTTTTGCTTTCAACCATATGATTTATTTAACTTTTCTGATGTTAAAGAGGATACTTAGCAATAATTTAAAGATTCCTTTTAAAGCTTTAATATCAAGAAACTGTATCCTGTCATGTCTGAAGCATTCCTTAGCTATTAAAGGAATATTTATATCAAGTACATACAGTGGTGGCTTTGTGGTTATGATAGAAAGACTATCATGGTGTGTGCACATATCCTCGAGAAATACATTGGCAGCATCATAAGGCTATCGGACGGAATGGATATAGGTAAAATTTTGTAGAAGCTAAGGAAAACATATACATTTATGCTAAACATAGCAGTATAATGTTAATTGATAGTTAGTAAGTTATGCATAATACCTGCTAAATCCTTCATAAATGAGTTAGACACATGTATTTTAATGATATAGGCTGTTCTCAGAGTGATAGGCGAGTTAAACTTAGTATGCTTACAATGCAGAATGAAGCCTTGGCATTGATTTTGATATACAGATGTCTTGTGAGTGAGCAGGTGGATACAAGATATAAACTGTAATGAGGACATGGAATGTGTCAGCTCATGGCATTAGCAAATGAAGGTAGCTATGTGAAAGATTTTGTAAATACAAGATATATGGGGGTTTTAGTGTGAAAAACATAAAAACGGTATCATTTGTAGTTTTAATTATTAGTGCTTTTCTTTTATCCAATTGTTCTATTTCAGAGGGCGTGTCTGTAAGCAGCAGTCTTACTGATACACAAGATATTTTGAATAAAGTGTTTGCAGAAGGAGAACATAATATTTCAATTATGCAAATAGGACTACCAAATGATATAGCCGAAAGAGTAAATGAGATAAATAAAAAGTTTGCACAAAGTGTACAACAAAATCAAGAATGGTTTCTCGACTACATGAGGGAGCATGGAGATAAAGAAACTCTTCCTTGGAATGAGAAGTTTGGTATAAGCGAAGATGAATATAACGAGTTAATATCATCAGGGGATAAGATGACCTTAATTGAAAGTATGAAGTCTACTATAAGCATTGTAAGAGAAGATGATGGAAAGTTAATTCTAAAATCAAACCCAGACTTACCATATCTAAGTGACATAAAGATCGATACTGAGAATAATTGCTTAATATCTGATTCTGGAGTGTTTAGGTATATAAAAGCAGTTAATGCTTCTGATAAACAGGCAGTCACAGGTCCTTGGAGTGGTGGTTTGTGGAGATTAGACTTTGAAGAGCTTGAGGACATTAATAATGTCGACATAAATAAGACTTATGGTAATATTAACATTTATGTAGGACAATTGGAGAAGACAAAGCAATTTTTGGTTTACTACGATGAGCAAGTAATACATGAAGGACAAGGATATAACGGTGAGGAAATTATATTGATAAATGATTAATACCATTCATAAGGCTCTACTGAGATATCAGTGGGGCTTTTATTATGCCTAAAATTGCAAATTAGTTGATATACATGAAGAAGGGAAAAGTACATAGAAGCCGGGAAAACATATACATTTATGATAACATAGTGATATAATGTTAGTTAATGGTATATAAGGATATAAAAAGACAATTCTAAGCCATTATACCATCTGCTTTAGAAAGTAAATGGAGTATGTATAAATCGTGTCCTTGGCGATGCAGCTCGCTCTCTAAAGTCATATGAAGGCAAAGTAAAATCCTGCCGAAAACTTTTATAGTAATTTGATAGTTTCTACTATTTGTTAAGCAGTGTGAGAATAGTTTTTGAGAGAGGATGCAAAGAAAATGGATAAGCCTAAAATAATGATTCTTGGAACATTTCATATGGGAAGTTATAAAAGTCTATATAATACTGATTTTGATGATCTTATGAGTGATAAAAGACAGAAAGAGATAATGGAACTTGTTGATAAAATTAAAAAGTTCAAACCTACAAAAATAGCGGTTGAACGTGAGTATAAATATGAAGATGAGTTAAATGAGAAATATATAAGATATGTTAATGGTGAAACAGATTTGGAAATGCATGAGTCACAGCAAATTGCATTTAGGCTGGCTAAATCTTTGGGGCATAAGAGGATATATGCAGTAGATTGGATGGAAAAAGGAGCTTCAGCCTGCACAATGGGTGAGGTTTATGAATATATGAAAAAAGAGGAGCCACAGTTTTTGAACTTATTTGATGGTTTAAATTTTACGCCTGATGAAAATTGTGCAATTTCTGATGTATATCGCTTATTCAATGAAAAGGAGTTTATTACTAAAACACACAAAGCTTATGTTAACTTGGCGAGAGTTGGAATCAATGATGGATATAAGGGTATGGGTTGGCTCATATGATGGTATCAGAGAAACCTTATAATATTTGCTCATTTGTCTCAGTTGATTGAAGGACCAAATGACAGGATTTTTTTATTGATTGGTGCAAGTCATGTGGGAATATTATCCAATTTTCTTAATGAGAGTGGACTATTTGAAGTTGTGGAGCCGTTAGATTATTTATAAAGCATATATGTTAGCATGGTGAAATTTTACCTTTGAGTCAGGAGAAACCGATCTTGATTCATCGTGATATTTAAAAGTTAAGTGGTACTATATGAGTTAAAATTTAGCTATTTTATTGTTGCAAAACTAGTTTATGAATATGATGTTTGTAGAATAGAGGATTTGTCAAAACAAAAGGATGAGTTAACAGGCAGGAATGTTATAAGTGATATTCAAAAAGAAAGATATGGTTATCTTGAAATGATAATGAAAGATAAAACAAGCTTAATTGATGTAAATATAAAATTCGATTGCTAGTGGTGAAAGAGCAATAAAGTGATAAGAATATATAATATTAAATGCTCATGCATGCAATTGGGAGACATCTGCAGTGATAAAAACTGCAAATTTGAATGATATAAAAGCTATATCCATAAGATATGAGGTATGTTGTAAAAGAAAAACTGGAGGTTGGATTTATGGGAAAAATTGTTGCTATTGGTGGCGGGGAGCTGAGGCAAGGTGAAACCGAAAAAATAGATAGATTTATTGTTGGATTATCAAAGAAAGATGCTCCCAGATTGCTTTTCATACCAACTGCAAGCAATGATGCAGAGGGTTATATTGAATTGGTGAAAGATAAATATGGTCAATTGGCATGTAAGGTGGATACTCTTTGCTTAGTCACAAATATCTATAGCGATGAGCAAATTCGAGAGAAGATATTTAATTCGGATATCATTTATGTGGGCGGTGGCGATACTGAAAGAATGATGGAGAAATGGAAAGAGCATAGAGTAGATGTTTATCTGAAGGAAGCCTACAAGAAAGGAATTGTGCTGTCAGGATTAAGTGCAGGCTCTATTTGCTGGTTTGTATTTGGTCATAGTGATAGCGAATATTTTAAAAACCAAAATCAGTGGCAATATACAAGAGTTTATGGATTAGGATTGATACCTGCCGCCCATTGCCCTCACTATAACGAAGAAGGCAGGGAAACATTTGATGGGATGATGTTCAACGAAAGTATTCCTGGATTTGCTTTGGAAAACAGCACTGCATTAGTTGAAATAGATGGTAAATATCAAATATTAAAAGCAGATGAAAAGCGAAAAGCATATATATTGAGGTCAAAGGGCAATTGTATTATAAAAGAAGAGTTGCCTGAAGGGGAATTTTATTTTTAACTAAAAAGGTGCATTATATGAAGTGAAAAGCATACAATATTCGTATTTTTCATAAGAAAGAATGAGGACTAAAGAGAAAAGGCAACGCAATATTAATGGAAATGAGTATGATTTTATAAAAGATATCAGAGATGACCAACAAATAAGAAAAAGTTTTAATCTGTTAATATAATAAATACAAGATGGCAAGACAAAGCAAAGTGTTATATTCAACTGAGAACAGTCATGACTGATAAAGAATATAGAGGTAAAGGCTTAAGCAGATGGCTCATGGTGAAGGTCTTGGATTTATACCAAAGCTAATCGACGGCTTTAAAGTGACAAAAAAAAGCAAACAACAGCTTTGTAGAATATACATAATACTTATATATTAGTAGGAGCAACCGTTTATGGATGCTCTTTTTTTACTACGCGGTATTATTTATTTGTAGGGATAACTACTCAATGAGGAGTTGTTTAGAGTATCTTTGATTGCAATAGTTATATGTGTATGTTTTCAGTAAGTATATTGACGATATCATAAATTGATTGGATAAAATGGGGATAAAGAAAGTTATAGAATTTTAGTAAAATATATACATTAATGATAAACATTATAGTATAATGTTTAGTGGTGTATCTTTGCATTGCAATTACTTGATACCGGATGGCGCATAAGAAGCATTTGAATTATTTGCTTTCGGCAGTTGTAGCTTTTCCATATTAGACTAGGTAAAGCTTTGAGGCATAAAAGATGTATGCAGTAGGTTGGATGGAAAAAGGAGAATGAAAGGATCTTTTTGTTGATTGGCGGAGGACATAATAAAAATGATGAATTTTGAGATATTTTATTTTGGTAAGGGAGAACATTCTTATGCTAGATAATAAAGGTTTTGATTTGTGGGCTAATGGCTATGATGCAAGCGTCAATTTAAGTGAGGAAAGCAATAGATACCCTTTTGCGGGATACAAAGATGTTTTAAACATCATCTACAATACTGTTTGTACTAAAGAAAAAGCGACTGTATTAGATATTGGTTTTGGTACGGGGACTTTGACAAAAAAATTGTATGATGACGGATATTTTATATATGGAATTGATTTTTCAGAAAGAATGATTCAGATAGCAAGGGAAAAGATGCCTTTAGCTCAATTGTTTCAATACGACTTTTCAAAAGGATTGCCGGAGAAACTTGATAACGTACGGTTTGATTATATTATTAGCACTTATGCAATCCATCACTTGGAGGATGAGGAGAAAGTCAAATTTTTAAATGAATTGACTGATTACCTATTGGATAATGGTGAAATCCTCATTGGAGATATTGCCTTTGAAACAAGAGAGTTATTGGAAAAGGGCAGAATAAATTCTTTGGAAGATTGGGACTCCGAAGAAAGTTACATTGTGTTTGATTATTTAAAAGATTTTTTTCCAAAAGAGAAGATTTCGTATTTGCAGGTATCACATTGTGCAGGAATTATGAGACTAAAAAAATAGGCTAACTGATTCATTGCATATAAGTTATGTGCTGTACCGGATGATTTTCATAACAATTGCAAGCAGCGACGCAAGGGGATGAATGGAGTCGATCAGATATGAATATGATCAACTAGTATGTAATAATGGGGAAGGATGAAATATGAAAAAAGCATTAATGCTATAATTGCATTAATCTCATAAATATGTCTGTCTTGGCAGTATAAGTGATAATCAGGATTTCTATGGTACATGCAAATTTGAAAAAGTAAGCTATTTATCACCTCTCTCATCTTCTACCGTTGATTATGTCAATGAAAAGATGGCAGGGACTAGATATATTATTGAACCAGATTTGCTTAAATGGAATCTGAAGACGGTATCGTTGAAATCAAATCTCCTGATTATGTGAAGGAAGAAGTTAAGGGTAATTTGTCTGCATTGTATGATGCTGATGCTATAGATGGAAACAAGGTTGAGTGGCAATATACTATATGTGGCAAGGAAGGAAATAAAACTTATTGGAGATTGTATGTTTCTTCAGGCTATTTGTGGATTGCTTCCTATGTAGATAATACAGCAGACGGTTCAGAGATTATTATGAGTATATATAGATTGACAAAATAATATTGAATGGTGAGTTTTTACAGCTGGGTTTATCTCTTTTTGCATTAAAGCTTTGTTCATATCCTGATGGCTGAAAACGAAAATTTGATTGTTAATCAAGAAAAACAAACATGGCAGGTGTGATGATGGAGAAGTTTTCAAAAAAGTATAAAGATATAATATTATTCATGTTAATATATTGGTTTATTTGTTTTTTAGCCTTTTTTCAAGAGATTAGTTTCATTTATGTAATGTTATCATGGAATGTTTTATTGGCAGTATTGCCGTTGCTTTTTATACATAAAGCAGAGGTTGGTATGAAAAGCGATAAAACTATATATTCGATTTTATGGATGGTGGCATGGATATTGTTTTTCCCAAATTCTGTTTACATGATAACAGATTTTATTCACATATCGGGAGATAAGTTCATGTGGATAGAAGAAGTTAGAAAGTATTCAATGGATAGACCTGTAGTTTATGGCAATGATATTTTAATTTGGATTAAATTGTTAATTATTGGAGTGGGATTCCTATTTTCTTTACTGGTTGGATTGGAGTCTTTATATATTTTTGAGCAGAATATGAAAGTAATGACTTCTAAGAAAACGTCTATTTTAACAGTACTAATAGTTTCATTATTATCTGCAATTGGTGTTTATATAGGAAGATTTCTTAGGTTTAATAGTTGGGATATATTCTTTAATCCGGTCCAATTGCTAAAAGAGGTAACAACAGTTATAAATACTTTTGCCATGCAATTTATTTCTGTTTTTACTGTATTTATAATAGTTTGTTATATGGTTTATAGGATTTTTAGAAAAATTGCTTTATGTTGAGTAATGATGTAGAAATCCACATAATTTTGCCGTTGTATGATTTAATCACATTTATCTATTAAACAAAGGATATATAACAGTAAAAATATCAAGGAGGATAATATGGAATTAGTTAATATACTTAGGAATAAGGGAGTTATGGTAACAGAGATTAATAAATGGGGAACCTATCTAAGGAAGCAATGGGAAGACAATTTTGCAAATCATTTAAGCCACAAAGAGAAAAGGGATATTTATCTTTTAGACAATGGTGGATTCTGCGGATATTTATGGCATTTGTTCAGTTATGAGAAAAAAGACTGTATGAAGGGAGAAGAGGCCGAAAAGTTTTTTAATGATGAGAATAAAGATTCTTGTTATGTGTTTTGGCAGCATACAGATTATGCTTTAATCCTAGAGAATGCAGGATTATTGAAATCAAGCGATTTTGAGGATGAGCATGATGTTTATGTTGTGGACAAGGAGTTTAATTGGACCTATGTGAAAACCCATGAGACCGGATTATGTGGACCTTATTTCAGTAGAAAGTGATATTAAAGACTAAGATATACAGTCTTCCAGGTAGCATATACGAACCTTTAACTTATTAGGCAAAATGCAATCTATTATCTATAGATTGATGTAGAGTCAGATAATTTGCATATAAACATTGAACGAAGTTTATATTGAAATGGAGGATAAGAAATGGAAGAACCTAAAATCATAGTAAATACCATTATGACCAAAGAAGATTACAGGAAATTTTTGTATACAGCTACCTTTAGGAGAAGCAAACTGATAATTCCTATGCTATGTTTAATCAGTCTGATAGGAAGCATTTTGATAAATTTTCGAAATAACGGTATTAATTTGATATATACTTTGTTATGTTGGGTTTTTTTGCTTGCTTTGTCGATTATAGTTGTTGCTTTTAGAGTTGAAAGAAAGAACGCCCAGCGGATTAAGACAGACAAAACCGGTGCTTTTGACAGTGTTAATACATTAAAGTTCTATGATGATAAAATTGCTATGGAGAATGAGGCTCTTAAATCAACAGGTGAGCTAAAGTATGAGCAGTTCTATGCTGTAATGGAAAGCAAAGATTATTTTATTTTTTATTTAAATGTAAATCAAGCCTCATTAATAAGAAAAAAAGATATTGATAATCTAAAAGAATTTAGGGAGTTTATCGTCTGTAAATTTAGAGGGAAGTATAAAGAGATTTAAATAAATAGTTGTTAATTAAAAAATCAATGGCTGAAGGTGATTTTATGTTGAGAAGAATAACCCGTTTTCTATTTTTTTCAGGTATATTAATATTTCTATTTACGTCATGTTCGCCTAAAAAAGAAAGCGATATGACTTGGTCCAATGATTCTACTGAAAGTAACGAGGGGTATCCTGATATTGTTGTAAATTCACCAATCACATTATCCAATAATGATTTATTCAATATAAATGGGAAGCATCAATATTTAAGATTGAAAATGGTTAAGGGGAAATATTATGAGAACTGGAATCCGGGTGCATATATGGGCACATTGTGGGAGGGTTATTTCATTATTGAACTGGCGGATGATCATGGTAACACCATTGCCGTTACCGATTTAAGCAAATCCTTCGAAGAGCCGCTGATTTTTAATTCTCCATTTGAGATTCAATTTGATGATTATAATAACGATGGGGATATAGATTTTACAATAGGACAGTATGCAACAAGCAATGGTACAGATTACAAGCTGTTTACATTGAGAAAGGAAGGAAATGTAGAAGAATTAGTTATAAGAGATTATCCGACATTATTCATCAGTGATGAATCAGGACATTATTCGACTAAGCTAAAAAAAGCGGATGATATATCATTTAAGAGACAGTATTATGATAATTCAACAGGTAAACATATTGAGGATATTTTTAGATGGGATGGGGAAGAGTTTGTTAAAGTTGAAAGCTATGAGGTAAAAGATAGAATGTAACATGAAAAAATATATATGTACTTTGGGGGGACGATTATTTGGGTTCAGCTGCAATTGGCGTGAGGCATGTAATTGCTTGGATAGCTGTATACATTATTGTATGTGGAATAATTCCTGTTGCATTAGATGTGATAATCTTGAGAGCGTTAGATAAAGGGGTTTCAGCTTGGATTAATCTTCTAACGATTATTGTTTTGAATACCATATTTTTGCGTACTTTAATAATGAGATATAAGTTAGAAGTGAAGATTTTCAGCAATATATCATTTAGAGGAATATTATTGGCTTGCGTCTGTTCGGTTTCATTTTTTATTTTGCTTGATAAGATTATAGATCCTTTTATTGATGGCATTTTTGTTACTAGCGCAGAAGAATACAGAAGAACGATAGAGCTGATGAGACAATTTCCCGTTGTAAGCTTCATACGCGTATGTTTGCTTGCTCCGGTAGCGGAAGAGGTATTAATAAGAGGTTGTATATTAAATTCCTTACAGAATAAATATGGTTTAATTCTTTCGCTCGTCATATCATCACTTTTATTTGCCATACTTCATTTCAATTTTGTTCAAATCATATCAGCGGTAATATGTGGCCTCATATTGGGATTGCTTTATATAAACACAGGGTCATTGCTTGTTTGCATTTTGGCTCATTCCTTGTATAACGCCATTTCATATTTTACAAGTGTTCTATTGTAGATCTGTTCTATTACAAGCATTGACTTATAAGGTATAAAGGTAATGATGATTATGATAAAGAAACATGATGGCATAAGTATATAAAATTCTTGATATGGATTGTTGCAATGGAGAGATTTTCGGTCAATTAAAATAGAAGATTAAAAGATGCTTGTAATGCGTGGGGGGGTATGTTATGAAAAAGGTTTTGAGAGGTATGTGTTTTATATTGACTATGTTATGTTTTGTAGCTTGCAGTCCCTTGGAAGCCCCTGCAAATAAAGATGAGAAGGCTACATCCGATACTGAAGAGTTTGCATACATGTCTGATGGAGTTTCAAAAATTCCTACAGATGAAGAGGTGAAGCTTGCATATCTTAAGGCACGGGAAGCATACTTCTGATTTGATTTATATACAATGCCATATTATGAAAATACCGAAATGGAATACAACGGAAATATCTATTGGAAAGTTGCTCAAGATGGTTTTGAATCCTTATTTGATTTGAAAGCATATTTGAAAGATTTCTTTTCTGATGAAATAATAGATTCTTTACTAGAAACTGATCGTTATATAGATATCGATGGAGTTTTATATACTATTGATGCTGCTAGAGGAACAGACATTTTTGCTGGAGAAGAATATCACAGAATTATCCGTGAGAGTGATAAGAAAATAATTTATGAAGTAACTGTTGATATATTAGATGAAAATTTTGAAAAAGTTGTGGATAAAAAGATATATTCTTTTCCATATGAACTTATAGAAGGCAGATGGGTGTTTACTGATTTTTGCCTTGTCAGATAATTGCAAAAAGCATAAAAATATTAAAGCTATGGCATAGAGGCAAGCAATTTAACAGAAGTTTGCAGTTATGGTATGTTACTATTGGGTGTTGCTTTTAAGGGGGAGTAGGATGAAAGAGTAATCTATGAGAATTACAGGGAGATTAGTGTAAATCCATAATTAAAATGGAGCTTTGATGAGTATAAAACTCAGTGGAGCAAAGATGACAAGTATGTATATATCATAGATAGTATTTATGATTCAAAAACGATAAAACGATACCTCTAGAAGGCTGTGTTGTTTTTCATGGGTTGATAATACCGCATCATTGAAGTTCAATGAATATGAGTTGCAAGAGAAAATTAGAGAAGATTTTGAATCAAAAAGGTTTAAAGAGTTTTTAGAGGAAATTCATAAGGAATCATTGGAAGAGAAATTCATGCAACTTATTGAATCAATAAAAGAATCTGAAGAATATAAGGAGCTACATCATCAAATCATTGAGATTCAAAATAGTTATCTTATTGAGCTTGAAGGAAGAATAAAAGAACTGTTAAAGGTTGTAAATGATACTACATATGTTCATTACAATGTGAGCGGTAGATATTATTTGAAAGATATACAGGCAGAAGAAATTGAATTTAGATGAGGAGGATAATAGGAATTGAGTAATATTGATAAACGAGATAAACTTAAAGAAGAACCTTTTTCATATAAAATATCTAAAGACAATAAGGTATTTATATTTTGGCATGGAAAGCAAGTGATGATATTAAAAGGAAAAGAAAGCGAGAAATTTATATCAAAAGTGCAAAAAGCAGATTCAATGGAAGCGCAACTTATAATGGCTAAAGTAACCGGTAACTTTAAACATGGAAATGAGAGAATGAATAAATAGGATTATGAACTAATCTATTATAAAAACTTCGATAAATTTTTGACAAACTTTTAATATTGTATTATAATCAATTATGTAAAGGTAAATATTAGAATTGAATAAATGATAATTTGCAATGTATCTGCTTCAGTTTATCTGTCGGGGATACAGGGCTTGTTTATCTACCTAACCGTTAAGTGTTTCTGAGCGGAAAGGCGCGCATATGATATGTGTGTTTAGTTTTTTTGTGCCGTTTTACTCCCTTTCCGCTGTATGAGCGGAAAGGGAGTTTTTGATATAAGGAGGTTTTGTGATGGATAAAAGAATCGGGATTGTCGGCATTGTGGTGGAAGATCTTTCAGCAGCCGAAAGAGTTAACATCATCCTTCATGAACATGCAGAGCTGATTGTGGGGCGAATGGGTATTCCCTATAGGGAAAGGGGAGTATCGGTAATAACCCTGATTGTAGACGGAAGCAACGACGAGATAAGCGCGTTGACTGGCAAGCTTGGCAGAATCTCAGGAATAACCGTAAAATCCATGGTAACCAAAAATAAATAAATGAAAGGAAGCATTGTTATGAATTTTTTAGAAAAGTATAAGAAAGAATTTGAGGAGTATGATAAGCAGGACCATGATTTCATCGACGATGATATGATTTGGGCACAATTAAACAAGTGGGAAAATCCATCAAGGGAAGATGTAAGGCGGGTACTGAAGAAAGCAGAGCAATGTGTAAGACTTGAGCCGGAGGAAACTGCAATACTTATTCAGAACAAGGACAAGACCACAATACAAGAAATGTACGAACTTGCACACCAATTGAAAGAAGAAGTATATGGAGACCGTATAGTGTTTTTTGCACCTCTCTATATAAGCGATGAATGTGCTAATAACTGTCTATATTGCGGTTTCAGAGCCAGCAATAAAGAAATGCATCGCAAAACTCTTACAATGGATGAAATAGAGCAGGAAGTTCGAATAATGATAGAAGAAGGTCAGAAACGAACCATTCTGGTTTATGGAGAGTCACCTGCTACCAATATAGATTTTATATGTGAGTCCATCAAGAAGGTTTACAGCGTAAAGACCGAACATGGAGAAATAAGAAGAGCAAATATAAACTGCGCTCCTCTTACTGTTGATGAATTGAAAAGGTTGAAGGAAGTTGGGATAGGCACATACCAGGTTTTCCAGGAAACCTATCATCATGACACATATCGCAAGCTGCATCCTCAGGGAACAATAAAAGGGCATTATCGTTGGAGACTATACTCCATGGATAGAGCACAGCAAGCAGGTGTAGATGATAACGGCATAGGTGTTCTATTCGGGTTATATGATTGGCGTTTCGAGGTAATGGGGCTTCTTTACCACACCATTCATTTGGAGGAAACCTTCAATGGTGTAGGACCACATACCATTTCTTTCCCACGAATAACTCCTGCAACAGGTACGCCATATTCAGAGCATCCGGAGTATGCCGTCAGTGATGAAGACTTTAAGAAGCTTGTGGCTATTTTGCGCCTTTCCGTTCCTTATACGGGATTGATATGTACTGCTCGTGAATCGGAGCATGTGCGTCGGGAGGTTATACCCTTTGGAGTTTCACAAATTGATGCAGGAACTCGTATAGGTGTAGGTGCCTATGCAAGATCAAAGAGAGCCAACCAGCTTCCCGATATGGAGCAATTTTCCATAGGGGATTCAAGGTCATTAGATAATGTGGTGAAAGAAATATGCGATATGAATTCTATTCCATCCTTCTGTACTGCATGCTATCGTGCCGGTCGAACAGGAGAACATTTTATGAAAGTTGCAAAATCCAAATTTGTGTACAATTTCTGCATTCCTAATGCCATATTTACTTTGAAGGAGTATTTGCTTGATTATGCTTCAGAGGAAACAAGGCAGAAAGGAGAAGAAGTACTGAAGAATCATGTGGAGAAGTTCCGTGGAGAACCGGTTTATGACATAATACTTGAAAAGCTATCAAGAATAGAGAAAGGTGAACGTGATTTACGTCTATAGGAGGTTTATATGAACATAGACTTAACAGATGTAAAAAAAGCATCTCAATGGATGGAATCTGCCAACAAAAAAGATATTTCAAATATTATTAGTTTTTTTTATGAAGATGCCACTGAAAATGAATGCTCAGCATTGCATAGACTGGCCTGTGAGGCACGGGATATGCATTATAATGGCAGAGTATATTTTCGAGGATTAATTGAGTTCACCAATTATTGCAAAAACGATTGTTATTATTGTGGAATCCAAAGAAGCAATCAAAATATAACTCGCTATCGCCTTTCAGAAGAAGAAATTCTCAAATCTTGCGAGAGAGGTTATAGATTAGGTTTTCGCACCTTTGTATTGCAGGGCGGAGAGGATATGTATTTTACGGATTCTAGATTATGCAGTATTATCTCAAAAATCAAAGAAAAATATCCTGATTGTGCGGTAACACTTTCTGCAGGAGAGAGAAGCAGAGAGTCCTATAAGAATTTGTATGATGCAGGTGCGGACCGTTACCTGCTCCGCCATGAAACAGCCAATGAAGAACATTATAGAAAGCTGCATCCAGCAGAATTGAGTTTGGAAAATCGGAAAAGATGCTTATATGATCTTAAGGAAATAGGATTTCAGGTAGGAGCCGGTTTCATGGTGGATTCTCCTTTTCAAACCTATGAGACATTGGCGGAAGATTTCATTTTTTTACGAGAACTGAAACCTCACATGATTGGCATCGGTCCTTTTATACCACATAAAGATACAAGGTTTGCCGGATATTATAATCCGTCTTCACAGCATACTCTGATTTTGCTCTCTTTAATCAGAATTATGCTTCCAAAAACTTTGCTTCCTTCTACAACTGCTTTAGGAACAGTGGACAAAAATGGACAGAGGAAAGGGTTTGCTGCCGGCGCAAATGTTATAATGCCAAATTTGTCACCAATGGAGCATAGAGGCGATTATACATTGTATGATAACAAGCTTTATACTGGATTGGAGTCTTCCGAGCAACTGGCTGCACTTGTCCGCAATATTGAATCCATGGGGCTTACACCGGATTTTTCAAGGGGAGATTACGTGGACATGCAAAATGCAGCACGGCGCTTAAATCAGCAGTAGCATGGGAAAGGAGAAAAAAACAATGGAAAATATGAATTCAACACCAATGGCAAATCGATTTACCATTGGAATATTCGGTAGAAGAAATGCAGGAAAGTCTTCTTTGATAAATGCTTTGACAGAGCAGAATATCGCCGTTACTTCAGAAGTTGCAGGAACTACAACAGATCCAGTTTATAAAGCTATGGAGCTTCTACCTATCGGACCAGTTGTATTTATTGATACAGCAGGTATTGATGATATTGGGGAGTTAGGAAAGCTAAGGATTGAAAAAACCTATGAGGTATTGCGAAAATGTGACCTTGCCTTGGTTGTTATAGATGTTGGAACTGGAGTAACCCAATGGGAAAAAGAGTTTGCTGAACAGCTTATAAAACGAAAAATTCCTTGCATAAGCGTGCTGAACCAATGTGATAAACACATGCCTGATGCTGATGAACTTGAAAAGTTGAAGCAGGAACTCAAAACTCCCCTTGTTTGCATTAGTTGCAGAAGTGGCATGGGAGTTGATGAACTTAAGAAGCAAATAATTGCTTGTTCAAACTATGAAGATAAAGAGCCTTCCTTGATAGAAGGTCTTATCAGACCGGGAGATCTTGCTGTTTTAGTTACTCCTATTGACAAATCGGCTCCGAAAGGCCGATTGATTTTGCCACAGCAGCAGACAATTCGTGATATTATCGACAATGATGCCATGGCCGTAATTACAAAGGAAAATCAACTGAAAGACACCCTTAAATATCTTAGCCAACCTCCTGCTATTGTGATAACAGATTCTCAGGCTTTTTCCAAGGTATCTGAGGATACCCCTCCTGAGATACCCTTGACATCCTTTTCAATATTGTTTGCTCGAAAGAAGGCGGACTTAGCGGAAATGGTCCGTGGCGTTAAGCGTATTGAACGCTTGTCGCCGGGAGATAAGGTACTTATTGTGGAAGGATGTACACACCATCGACAGGAAGATGATATCGGGAGAGTAAAAATTCCTCGTTGGATACGCCAGATAGCAGGTGATGATATAATCTTTCAATGGGCAAGCGGTGCATATTATCCTAAGGATATTTCAGAGTATGTGGTTATCGTTCATTGTGGCGGCTGCATGTTAAACAGAAGGGAAATGCAATATCGCGTAGAAACAGCTCGCCAACAGGGAGTATATATTACTAATTACGGTGTGCTCATTGCATATGTCACAGGTATTCTCCCAAGAGCTCTTAAGCCTTTTCTGGATGCAAGCATTGCCTTGGAACAAAACGGTTTAATGTAGAGTAGAGCGATGTTCAAGAATTATATTTGCAACTGTAAAGAGAAGCAAAATCATGTCATGTATTTTGCTTCTCTTTTTCAATTTTATGGATTAGAATAAAAATTAAGTAAAGAGAATCTAGGCTAATGTTTCAGGTAGAAAGCTAGCTTAGATTTGATTCAGTTTATATCATCTACAGATTTGTGCAGAGACGAAAATTATCTGGGGAAGGATTTGAGTAATGAATTGCCCAGTCTTTTAGATATTCATATTGTGGACAGAAAAAACACATATCCCAGTTTAGAGAGGATACTGGAACATTGATTTATTACGAATTCATGAAAGGAAAACAGATGTTAACGTGATCTGAAACGGTAAGATATTTGTTGTAAATGTTAAGGGTACTGATAAGTTTTTCGATAACAATGTAGAAACTAAATCACAGTAAATGGAAAATTGAGAAATTTACTATTTAATACTGGGCTATTTAAAAAGATGAGATAGATGAAATTCAGATAAACCGAAAGAAGCAGAAAATGAAACTTCTAAGAAGATATATACAAGGGCAGATTAGTGATTATAAAGAAGGCATAGCAATGTAATTATACTCTGCATATAAGGAGGGTTTGAGTTTGAGACCATTATTTAAAGCGGGAATTATTTGTCCCTGTCAAATAGAGTATGAAAAATGCAAGTTGATTCTGAACTTATCAAATGAAAGCAATGTAAGTGGAAGAAAGGTTAGTTCGAAAAAGTATAAATCTTGGGAGGTAATTGCAATGTTCGCAGGACCAGGTAAGATACAGTGTGCTTCAGCAACTCAATTAGCTATTGATAAATTTGATGCAGATATAATGATTGATGTTGGAGGAACAGGCTCATTAGTCGATGAGTTGAAACTTAACGATATAATCATCACCAAAGAAGCATACGAATATGATATTTGTGAGATCGAGAATTTTGTTAGATTTAAGCATGAGCTGACGAGCAAGACTATGTTTTGTAATATATCAAAGGAAAAAAAGACATATTTTGAAATGGCAATGAAAGATATGGAAAATTTAATTGATGCAAGGATAAAATTTGGCAATATAGCCAGCGGTGAAAAAACAATAAAAGATAAAGTTACAAGAGATGAATTACATAGCGCATTAAATGCCCATGCATGCAATTGGGAAACATCTTCAATTATAAAGACTGCAAATTTGAATGAAATTAAAGCATTATCAATAAGGGTAATTACGGATAATGCTGACGAGAATATGGAAAGGGATTTTTATGATAACTGGGGACAAGCCTTGGAAAAATTGTTTTTGATACTTAACAACATGTTTGAGCAAGATTTGCTATATGAATTAATAATATAAACCATGGAGTTGCAAAGGAGAATAATATGCATGAAAAGAAAGTAAAAGGTATTCTGTCAGCTCAAAATGGAATGAACATGTATCGTGGATGTTCTCACGGCTGTATTTATTGCGATTCAAGAAGCAAGTGCTATCAGATGGATCACGATTTTGAGGATATTGAAGTAAAGATAAATGCTGCTGAATTACTGGAAGATGCCTTGCGGAGAAAGAGAAAGAAATGCATGATAGGTACAGGAGCAATGAGCGATCCATATATTCATCTGGAAGAGAAAATAGGACTTACCAGAAGATGTATAGAACTCATTTATCATTATGGCTTTGGATTAGCTATACAGACAAAATCCGCAAGAATCATGAGAGACTTGGATCTGCTCAAAAAAATAAATGAAAAGACAAAGTGTGTGGTTCAGATGACCCTTACCACTTACGATGAAGAATTGTGTAAGATAATTGAGCCCAATGTCAGCACAACAAAAGAGCGCTTTGAAGTATTAAAGATAATGAGGGATAATGGAATACCTACAATTGTATGGTTAAGTCCATTTTTGCCCTATATCAATGATAATGAAGAGAATATTAGAGGGCTTCTGGATTATTGTATAGAGGCTAAGGTCTATGGCATTATCTGTTTCGGTATTGGATTGACCCTAAGAGAGGGAAACAGAGAATATTTCTATAAGAAGCTTGATGAACATTTTCCAGGAATGAAAGAAAAATATATTGAGAAGTATAAGTATTCCTATGAGGTAAATAGCCATAATAATCAAATGTTGATGAGTATAGTAAAAAGTACATGTGAAGCTCATGGTATATTATGTGATGCTAATAAGTGCTTCAACTATCTTCATACGTTTGAGGTTAAAAATGAGTATGAGCAGTTGATGCTGCCTGGATTGGATGAGTTGTAATCAAGTAATGCTAGCGATTTTAATCCAGTGCAATCTTAATAGTTACTATTAACATCGTATTTGTTTATTAGGTTATATATACGTTATATAGAAGGAAAATGTAAAACTGATAATATGTGTATGTGATTAGAGTGGGGGGAGAAAATAAAATGAACAGATATAGTATTTCTAAAAAAGATATAGTTATATTTTTAATTGTTACCTTTGGACTTACTATGGCTATGGGCATTGTTATGGGTTTGCTATATTCCAAGAAGCCAATAGATTCTTTTGTATTACTGCAAATGTATTACCCTGCAATGGGTGTAATGGTGGCTTTATTGTATGATAAGGAAATACGTAAATTTCTACCTGTAAAATTATTTGGAGGATATTTATTCTTTTCAATTACTTCAGTTCTTTATCTTGTGTTACATATACTTATATTTGATGGAGATCCAAGCAAGCATCTGAGTTATTGGATGGTTTTTGGTAGTATTTTTCTGATTATCTTATATGCTGATGAAAATGATGAAAAAATTAGAAATTCAGGGCTGAAGTTATCTGTAAATGGGAAGATATCCTTTCGGTATGTTATTCTATTTATTATACTCTATTTATTCAGACTAACTACAACATTTTATATCCTTGGTAGCGAGCCTAAAGATATTCTTGCTCCTCTTTTGGATCCAGTAGTTTTGTTCAAGATTATTCTATTGCCTCTAGACTTTTTTGTCGCCATTATGCCTTTTTTAGGTGAGGAACTTGGCTGGAGATATTTTCTCCAACCTATACTTCAGGAAAAGGTGGGGAAAAGGAAAGGAGTCATCCTTTTAGGATTGATTTGGGGTATATGGCACTTGCCTGTAAATCTTTTCTATAATAGTCCAGCAATGAGTCCTTATTTCATATTAAATCAGCTTATTGTGTGCATAGCCTATTCCATTTTCTTTGGACTTGTATATATGAAGACAGAAAACATATGGACAATTTCATTGATTCATTATATAAATAACAATTTAAGTGCTGTCATTTATAGCGGATTAGAGGGTGTGGATAATGTTTTTGGTTGGAAAGTTTCGTTATTAAACTTCGTATTTTTTTCCTTGCTGTATTTACCTTTTTTATGCTCTAAAGAGTATAAAGGAAATATGGAATACAATAGGGTAGAGGTGAATTTATAGATAAATCTATAAAGATTTTTTACATGAAGAATTGGAGGGAAATATGCGCATTACACATGAGAAATATACTGATCTTTCACTGATCTATGTTTATCTAAGAGAGTATGATGGCATAAATGTGGATACAATCCAATGCGTCAACACCTTTTTGCTATTTGATAGAGTTGATAATTGGATTGGATTTGAAGTGTTCAATATTTTGGAAGATGGGAGTAAGGTAGAGTTACCTGCACTTCCTTATATATATTTTCCAAAAAGAAAAGAGGTGGTTAAGATGAATAAGAATAGAATTTTGATCTTGTTTGATTCAAATTCTATTGCATTTAGAAGAATACATACTGATTGCAATATAGATTACAACAAAAACGGTCTTCAGGGTTTTGAGTTTATACTTACAGGCATTAAAGGCGATTTTGATAATAAAACAGACATATTTAAGGAATAGCAATTGTGGAGTTTGAGCGACATCTTTTCAATGAAATCATTTATTTTATATTACTGATCAGATGTTGATAAAAGAACATATAGTAGTGGGAAAAACCTTTATTGGTGACTTATTTCTATATTTACAATATTTAATGATAGTTTTATAGTATGGTTATTTAACTATTGTATATTTTCAATGATGGGGACATTGACAATGGGTCGCACAAATTAATCATAGATTAAGTTAGTATGTGTTTATAGTAAATAATCTCTAATATATAAGGGAGAGAAAATAATGAAGAGGGGAAAATGCAGCCCCATATAATACATTTGGCTATTTGGAAAGCCATGACTTAGGTGATTGTGTATCATATCTGAAAGATAATATCAGTCCAGATAAGAAAATAGGCATATGGGGAATGTCATTTGGAGGAGCAACTGCAGGAATATATCTTGGTTCAGATGAAGCAAATGAAAATGTTGATTTTGCAATTCTTGATTGTCCCATAAACAATATGAGATATATGTTTTCTACAGAGATGGAAAGGATGGACATAGGAATACCCATAGTTTTTTTGATGTCTATGGGAAATATTGTTACTAAAATGAAATTAGGATTCTCATATGATGATGCGGATGTATGCAAACATATAGAAAAATCAAAAGTACCACTATTGGTAATAAATACAAAAACTGATAGAGTTACACCATATTTCATGGGTGAAGATATTTATAATTCTGTTACCCATGACAACAAAAGGATGTTTACAGTTGATGATAGTGCGCATGGTGAGGTATTTTTTGATTATCCGGATGAAAATGATAGAAATATTATTGAATTTATAGAACAATTTACCTAGTATGTAAAGTATCAACATAAAAAGATTACTAAGCTTCATATGATTTTGATTAAGTTTGGAAAATAAGTAAAAATTGCATTAGATAGAGAATAAAGGGAGAGATGATTAATGATATTTAAAGATTTGAAGCAGCAAATGCTTCTTCCGGTGGAAGAGTATATTATCAACAAAACTGTAACCATCCGTGGAACGAAGGTTTTGCTGTTAAGCTTTACTATTGAAAAGAATAGGAAGAGCCTATGGTTAATGTATGAAAATAATGAATTACATGATGAAAGTTTTGATGAAAAGTATCCCCAGGAATTAAGTTTGAAAAAGGAAGACTTTGTCACTAACAGGGAGGAGTTTCTTCATTACATAATGGAAAGCCATATACGAAAAAATTTTAACATCAAGGAGATGGAGATACAAGGTAATACCATAGGATTCCATTTATGGACTAGCAGTCCCATTCATGAAGGGAGTTCAGAAGAGAAAATGCATTTGCAGCACTTTGTTGAGAAAGGATTGATTCCCGAGGAATGGGATGATATAAGTCTGGAAAATATTGTAATTGCCAGATATGAACAGATAGAAGCCGAAGAGTTTCCAAAAATAGATAAGACAAAGGATTTGTCTGTGGTGCTGAGGATTGATAGAGATATAAAAGAAGTAGCTATTCAACATCCGTTTGTTGTGAAGTTCGGAAAGCAGGACGTTGGAAAAAAAGTTGCTTATTTTGACGAGACTCTTGGCAAAGAGAGTTATTTTTATATTGATGATATATATTCCTATGATCCTTATGAAGATATTATAGAGAAGTCAAAGCAGATAGAAGATCCTGTAGAGAGAGAAAATGTGATAAAGAATATAACCAAGGCTTTGGAAGTTGAATGTCCAAAAGGTAAAAACCTTGCAATAATAAAGTATGAGACTCCAGATGATATACAGCTGCGATTTATTATGAAGGATTATCTGGAAGCAAAGCCTGTACATAGCTGTTCATCCATAGGATTCATATGCAGAAATGATGAAATAGGAATAAATGGATACAAGCTTAAGGAATGCGTAATGCAGTCTATAGACAAGGATTTTGAAGGTGAACTGGAGATTGAACTGTTTTCTAAATATGTGGTAATATCAGAAGAAACGATTTATTAGCGATATGCAATTAATGGAGGGCTTGATTTATGAAAAGACGAGATATTATATTAGCTTTTATTCTAGTCATCATATGGGGTGCGAATTTCACTGTTATAAAGTTAGGGCTTTATGGCATTCCTTCTATGCTTTTGGCTGCAATGAGGTATATTTTTGCAGCATTTCCCGCAGTATTTTTTGTGAAGAAACCGTCAATACAATGGAAATACATAATAGCTTATGGTTTAACTGTTGGAGTAGGTCAGTTTTCTTGCTTGTTCTATGCAATGGATATAGGCATGCCCGCAGGCATATCATCTATAGTTACACAGTCTCAAGCTTTTATGACGCCTTTATTTGCTGCAATGCTGCTAAAGGAGCCTATAAAAGGAAGTCAGATTACAGGTCTTGCAGTGTCTGCCATTGGGCTTTGCCTTATTGGTGGAATTATAGGGGATAGAGGGTTATCCACCGTTCCTTTTGGAGCCTTCTTAGTAACACTTCTTGCGGCTTTTTTCTGGGCTATATCAAACATAGTATTAAGATATGCCAATAAGGAAGCTGAGGCACAGGATAAGACATTGGACATGTTTGGTATGGTTGTATGGTCAAGTTTGATACCACCTATACCGCTTTTAGGTATGGCATTATTGTTGGATTCGCCGGAAACACTAATAAGTTCATTGAGTAATATAAGCATTGTTTCTGTATTTTCAATACTTTATTTGGCTTTTTGTGCTACATTGTTTGGATATGGTGTGTGGAGCAGCCTAATGGGCAAATATCCTGCTGCAAAAGTAGCACCTCTTTCTCTTCTGGTTCCTATAACCGGGCTTATTGTATCTTGGGTTGTTTTAGATGAACGGCTTACCAGTATGCAGTGGGTTGGAGGCATTGTAATAATTATTGGGCTTCTTATAAATAACTTCGGATTTACACCAATAAAGACTGTTTTCAAAGCCAAAGAAAAATAATTTATATTTTAAATGGAACTTTTATGCAATACGAAAAAAGGAAGGAAAAGAGTATGAATTTCACCATAAGACCTATTGAAATAAGAGATGCTAAGGGATTAAGTGAGCTTCGCCGCATGCCGGGAGTATTCGAAAACACGTTGGGCTTGCCATCTGAAAGGTTGAATAGAGCCGAAGATTTTATTGCTAACCTGGATAGAAATACACATCAATTTGTTGCTATTGTGAAAGATGATTCAGGAGAAGAAAAAGTTATTGGAGCCGCAGGGTTGACCGTATCTGCCAGTCCACGCATGAGACATTCCGGAAGTATCGGCATTTCAGTGCATAAAGATTATCAGAATCAGGGTGTTGGTTCAGCTTTGATGAGAACACTGCTGGATATAGCAGATAATTGGCTTATGCTGGTAAGAGTGGAATTGTGCGTATATGCAGACAACACAAGAGCAATTCATTTATATGAAAAGTTGGGATTCAAAAAAGAAGGCATCAAGAGAAAGGCAGCCATAAGAAATGGTGAATATGTTGATGAGATTATGATGGCTAGAATAAAAGAATAAAAGGAGAAAGAACATGAATATAAGAATACTGCATACTAATGATGTTCACAGCAGATTTGAAAATTTCGCAAAGATTGTTACCAAAGTAAAAGAACTGAAGAGTGAAAACACAATAATTCTGGACGCTGGAGATTTTAGTGATTTTATGAGACTAGAGCTTCAAGGTACTAATGGAAAAGCAGGATGTAGTTTGTTAAATCTGGCCGCATATGATGCAATAACTGTTGGTAACAATGAAGGCTTTGCAGGGTTGGATATACTAGAGACCATGACAACCTCAAATTTTGTGCCTTTTATTTCATGTAATTTATATAGAAGTGATTTGAGTCATATTAAAGGATTAAAGAAAAGTATAATCATTGATAGGGGAGGACTTAGATTCCTGATAATAGGAGCAAGTCCTCAATATAATGAATTCTTTTCGCTGCTCAATATGCATGCTACAGACTATATGGAAGAAATAAAACAAGAACTGGAGGAAAATCGGGGTAAGTATGATATATCAATACTTCTTAGTCATTTAGGGATAAAAGAAGACACTGAAATTGCACAAAATATAGATGAAATTGACATAATAATTGGTGGCCATAGCCATACTCTCATGGAAGAAGCAGAAAAGATAAATGGTACCATAATACATCAATCAGGGAGTTATGGAGAACACTTAGGTGTTCTGGATATTGAAGTGGTGGATGGAAAAATTGTGAACTTTAGAGGAGAAAATATCAAGATTGAGTCATTGACCATGGACAAGGATATTACTGATGAGCTTTTGAAGCAAAAGGATATAGCTATAGAGAATCTGAGCCAGCCTCTTTATGAGGTAGATCGTCATATATGGCATGATGTGGTTGAGGAAAACCCTATTACCAACCTTTTGGCAGATGCCCTTAAAGATGTGGTAAATTGCGATTTCAGCATCATAAACAGCGGTATACTCAGCGGAGGCATTAGAAAAGGAGAAGTTTCCAACAAAAAGCTTCTGGAAATAAGTCCATCGCCATTGAATCCCACATATATGGAGATAAAAGGAGAATACATAAAGAAAGCATTGAAATTATCACTTCAGGCTGATGTATGTCTCCAGGATGGCAGAGGTTCAGGATTTAGAGGGAGATATCTTGGCAGGCTTCATGTATCCAATAATGTTGTTATAGAGCATAATGGAAAAAATTTATTGAAAGTATTGATTGATGGAGAGGAATTGGAAGAAGAAAAGACCTATAGAATAGCAACATCTGACTATCTTCAAAGAGGCACAGGCTATCCTAGTCTGGCTAATAACTGCAATGAGAGATATAATCCGGAATATATAAGGGATGTACTGAGAGACTATTTAAGCAAGAAAGAGTTTGTGGAGAAATGCTTCATGGATAGGTGGAAGAAAATTATATAGACAGGAGAATGAGAGGTATATAGCATGTTAAGATTGACAAAACCGCAGAAGTTGAATAAAGGTGATAAGGTAGCCACCGTAAGCCTTTCATGGGGTGGTGCCGGTGACACTGAGCTGAGATGGCGATATGAATTAGGGAAGAAGCGTCTGGAAGATGAGTTTGGTTTGGTAGTTGTTGAGATGTCCAATACGCTGAAGGGTTCTAAATACATATACAATCATCCGGAGAAGAGGGCAGAGGATTTGATGGATGCCTTTTCTGATCCATCCATAAAAGCAATTTTCTCATGCATAGGCGGAGATGATAGTGTCAGAATGCTTCCTTATATAGATTTTGATATCATCAGGAATAATCCTAAGATTTTCATAGGCTATTCTGATTCTACAATCACTCACTTCATATGTCTAAAGGCTGGCATAACAAGCTTTTATGGCCCTTCCATATTGGCAGAGTTTGCGGAGAACATAAAGATATTTGATTATACGAAGCACTGGGTAAGAAAGACACTCTTTGATAATTCTATAATTGGGGCCATTCCACCGGCAGAAATGTGGACAGGTGAACGCATTGAATGGTTGGAAGAGAACAAGAATATGGCTAAAACTATGAAGAAAAATCAGGGTTACGAATTTATTCAAGGTGAAGGAAAGGTACGAGGTCCTTTGATTGGTGGATGTATAGAAGTTATGGAAATGATGAAAGGAACTTTACTATGGCCGTCATTGGATGTTTTTGAAGATGCCATTTTATTTTTTGAAACATCAGAAGATATGCCTGAGCCTGTCTATATAGAATACTGGCTAAGAAATTATGGCAGCCAGGGAATATTTCAAAAGGCAAAGGGTATTATATGGGGAAAACCTTATCAGGAAAAGTACTATGAGGAGTATAAAGAAGTAATTAAAAAAGTAGTAGTAAATGAACTAGGTTTAAAACACATACCTATTATCTACAACATGTCCTTTGGACATAATGAGCCTATGATGACACTGCCCTACGGAGTATTAGCAGAAATAGATTGCAATAATAAAACATTCACCATATTGGAATCAGGTGTAATTTAAAGCATTAGCAAACTTAAATATGTTTCTATAAAAGCATGGACTATCAGCAAAAAGCTTCGAGTATTGAAAAATGTATTAACCTTCCATTAAGTTATTGCATATTATGTAATGACTTTTTATGGAGGAAGGTTGATATATATGAAATGTCCAATGAATCCAAGTCATGAATGTCCTTTTTACAATGCAAGAAATCCATATTTGTTCCCCTATGATATGGATGATTACGATGATTATTTTGATGATGACTACTATGACTATTTTGATGACGGCTATTATGATGATGACCTCTTTGATTATTATGACTATTTTGATGACAACGACTTTACAAGACAAAGTCCTCAAGAAATTAATCGAATGATGAACTTAATAAATAGGCAGTTCAGCAATTATTACACCGAACTTCAGGGATACAGAGTTCCAAGATGGATGGTGCAGAACATTTTCAGGAATATAGTATCCTACGTGTTGCAAAATCAAGGAAATTATACAGGAGCAATACCTGCTAAGACCAATCAGTTATTAAATAGTATGAGAAGAGATATGCAGTGGGCTTTCACCACATTAAGAGGCTTTGGTGTACCTAATAATCGAATCAATGAAATATTCAGAGATATAATCAGATTTATACTTGAAAATATTGACGATCAGGTGCCTGTTCCACCAACACCTCCTGTTACTGGATGGAGCCAATGGGAGGACTTGGGAGGAGTTTTGACATCTGCTCCAGCAGTTGCTTCCTGGCAGCCAAATAGGCTAGATGTATTTGCAAGAGGACAGAACAATGCATTGTGGCATAAATGGTGGGACGGAAGCAGATGGAGCAACTGGGAAGACCTTGGAGGAGTATTGACGTCAGCTCCGGCAGCAGTATCCTGGGGTAGAAATAGAATAGATGTGTTCGGAAGAGGACAAAATCAATCATTGTGGCATAAATGGTGGGACGGAACAAGGTGGAGCGATTGGGAAGACTTAGGCGGAGGAATAATTAACTCAGGTCCCGCTGCTTCATCTACAGGAGTAAACAGACTTGAGGTATTTGCACAAGGTCAAAGGGGAGACCTCTTGATGAGGACATGGAACGGTACAAGATGGAGCAATTGGCAATCCCTTGGAGGAGTAATAACATCAGAACCTGCAGCAGTATCTTGGGGTGGAAATAGATTGGATGTATTTGCAAGAGGACGAAATAATGCATTATGGCATATTTGGAGATCTTAGCTTAGACTAGACCGGCCATGCTGCCGGTCTAGTCTAATTTTATGTGCACAGATATATCGACAAATTATTTAAAAAGATGATATACTTTTTAAAAGGAATAATTGCAAGAAGTAATCTGAGAAAGGATGTATATTAAATGCCTCAATTAAATAAAAACTTTATGAGATCTGTTACTAGAAAATTCGCTGCTATGATCATTCTAATTATTTTTTTGCTTTTGTTCCTGATGCATACAATATCCTTTATCAACATAGAAAGAAGGGATGAGTATGCCGTAATAGATTTTTTCGCAAGACAAAGAATGTTGACTCAGCAGTTATCAAAGGATGCTAATCAAAAGTATGCAATAATACAGGCATTAAGCAACAATAATGTTATGGACATGAATGAAAATCCTCTGGGAGATATTGAAACATTAAATGATTCTATGAAAAAAGCAAAAGCAGAATATTCCTCAACATTGCTGTCCTTGAAGAGTGATTATTTGAATATAGGTGATTCTGTTATAAATGATAAAAACTCCCATGAGGAGGTAAGCTCATTTATAGAGGTTACTGATAACTTATGGGAGGAATACGGGCAAGCTATAGATGTGGTGATTGAAAAGGATGAAATTGACAAGGATATGATAAAATCTCTAAAGTTTATAAATGGCAATAATGAAAAGTTGCTACAGTATAGTGATAATATTCTTCAATCATTGATTGCCATTCATAAAAGGGATTTAAAGGCTAGTATTATGATTGCGCTGGGACTGTCTGCAACAGCACTCGTATCATTGTTAATATTGATAATACAGTCATATAGATATATTGTTGTTCCGTTGAATGAGATATATTTAGGATTTAGCAATATTGGATCCTTAAAAAGCAATATAAACTTATCATTGCCTAGGAAAAACGAGTTGGAGCCAGTAATAAAAGAGATAGATATGGCCTTTGCGAAGCTAAATAAGCTTATAGAATTGATAAAGAATATGAATCAGGATACATCCTTTGAAGGTATTCTAAGATACATATATAGCACATTTTCTGAGTTCATACCTTATTCTCATATAGGCATAGCACTGTTAAAGGATGACGGGGAGACAATAGAAGCTTCCTATGGCATATCAGATCCTTCTTTAAGTGATTTGCCTAAGAAGCTTCATGGTATACAGGCTAAGCTTAGTGAAACAAGCTTAAGCAATGTGGTAAAGAATGGAACACCACGAGTTATAAATGACTTGGAATCCTATACAAAGTATAGAAAAGCCGAGTATAATAGAATACTCATTGAAGCAGGTATAAAAGCTTCCATAACATTGCCTCTTAGCCTGGATAATAAGCCAATAGGAATTATATTTTTCTCATCCACAACAAAAAATGTTTACAAGGAGCAGCACATTGAATTTTTGTCAACTTTATCCAGTAGTATTGCGATAAGTCTAAATAAGAATATTTTCATTGATGAGTTATTGTACAGCACAGTTTTGGCTCTTGCTAAACTGGCAGAATCAAGGGATGAGGAAACAGGAGAACATATGGAGAGAATGAAGAAATACTCTGTAAAGATTACAGAGTTTCTCCTTGAAGATAATATATATAATGATAAAATCTCTGTTGGTTTTATAAAGGAAATTGAAAAGTTCAGCCCTATGCATGATATAGGCAAAGTGGGAGTAAGAGATGAAATACTATTAAAGCCAGGTAAGCTCACTCAAGAAGAATTTGAGGAAATGAAAAAGCATACAATATTTGGAGCTGAGGTTTTGAAGACAGCAGAAGAACGCATGAGAAGGAGAGATGCAAATCTTTTCGGAATGGGAATTGAAATTGCAGAGAATCATCATGAGAAATGGGATGGGACAGGTTATCCACATGGGAAAGCAGGAGAGAATATCCCTCTAAGCGCCAGGATAGTAGCTGTGGCAGATGTGTTTGATGCTTTGACCAGTGAGAGACCTTACAAGAAAGCCTTTTCGTTTGAGGAATCCTTCAATATACTTATGGAAGGCAGAGGTAAGCATTTTGACCCTAATATTATAGATTCTGTTGTAAGGCATAAAGATGAAATATTCGAGTTATACCAAAGTTTCAAGAGTACTGACATAAAAAAGGCAATTACAAAAAAGGAATTCTAGCAAGGATGTAGAATTATATAGTTAATCTTATGATAAGGAAGATGTGGATGTTTTCTTCAGATAGCTACGCCAAAATGTTTACAGATATGATGTCCGAAGGCTTTATTTTTATTGATAATAAGGGCAAGATACAACTTTACAATAATAAGGCCAAAGAGATATTTGGAATAACTAGCAGTCAGGGTGCAAGCCACAGGGCCGGAAAAATTGAAGAGGGAGATATAGTCATTATAGGAGATAATTGTCTGGGTAAGGATGACGGCAATATGACACCGGAAGCTCTTGGCTATATAGGCATACATGATAGCAGAATACGATTGGGAGATGCAATAGTAGCTGTAGGAAGATATGGAGCAACCAAAGGAGAAAAACCACTGCCTTTATATAAATATGTTAACCCCGATTATGATACCAATGTTTTGGAGCTTTATTGCAGTTATATGGGAATGCAAATATCCAGCGTCATCGACTTTAAAAACAAGAATATAAGCATAACGGTAGACAATGAAAAGTATGTTATGTCTTATATTAATTATATAGGACATATAGTTGTGATTGATGGCCGTTCCAAGGAACTTAAATTCTATCAGTATCATGGTTATACCGCAAGAGGGGAAGGACTATATGACATTTTGACAGGTAAGAGGTTTATGGCTAAAGGTGAAAACTCTGAGATGTTAAATGTCATAGGCAAGGATATATTCGAGATTCATAAAGGTGGTTCAACTATTAAAGATTTCTATGCTGCAGCCACCGGTGCGGATATAAACTATGAAAACAAGTTTGAGGAGATAAATGGGAGACCAACCATTTGCACCCTTATGCCTGTGGATAGAGATGGCAAGAGAGTGGGAGCTGTGTTGAAGGTGGAAGATATATCCGAAATAAAAAGGGTAATAAGGCAGAGAGATGAAGCCTTACTCAATTTAGAGCAGATGGAGAAGAAATTGAAGGAAGAATCGGGGGCAAGCAAATTTCTGCCTGAGATAATTGGAGAAAGCAAAGAAATTATTAATGTAAAGAGGCTGGCTATGAAAGCAGCAAAGTCCAATTCCACTCTGTTGATTTTAGGAGAAAGCGGTACAGGAAAAAGCATGCTGGCAAGGGCCATACATAATAACAGCAAGAATAGGAACAAGCCATTTATACATGTAAATTGTGGTTCTATACCTGAGACTCTTTTGGAAAGCGAACTGTTTGGGTATGAAGGGGGCGCTTTTACCGGTGCAAAAACAGCCGGCAAGGCAGGTATGTTTGAGCTTGCTCAAGGGGGAACAATTTTTCTGGATGAGATAGGTGAAATGTCGCCAACGCTGCAAATTAAATTGCTACAGGTATTACAGGACAAAACTTTCTATAAAGTTGGAGGAAGCAAAAACATCGAAGTAGATGTAAGAATAATAGTAGCAACGAATAAGAATCTTGAAGAGGAAATGATAGCCGGCAGGTTTCGGGAAGATTTATATTATAGAATAAATGTTTTTCCCATATGGATACCTCCCTTAAGAGAAAGGAAAGAAGATATATATCTGCTGGTTCAGAACATGCTGCCTGACATATGTAAAAGGATAGGCTGTGAAACAAAGAGAATTTCAGGTGAAGCATTGAACATACTTTCGGCATATGATTGGCCAGGCAATGTAAGAGAATTGGAAAATATATTGGAAAGGGCAGTAAACCTGGCGGAAGGCAATACCATATTGTCCAGCCATTTAGCAATAAAGAAGGGAAAGAAAGAAAAGAAAAGGGAAACTTATGATATACGACCCATAAAGGATGTGATAAATGATGCAGAAAGAAGAGCCATTGAAGAAGCCATAATGGCATATAACGGGGATAAGAAAGCTGCTATGAGAGCTTTAAAAATGAGCAAGACCAGCTTTTATGAAAAGCTAAAGAAGTACAATATAGAATAATCCGTTTTTTCGGAAAATTTCCGAAGTTTCGGACAAATGAACTTTGCATAGAAATATTTAAAATAGAGCTTTAAAGATGATACCATCAAAGCCAGTCCGAAATTGCGGAAAATATTTTTGCATAATTATAATAGGTTGTGTCTAATTGTTATTCTTTAGGCTTTGTATGAAGAATATTGTGGAATAATGTTTGGCATGATAATTGCTCTATATGTTTACATACTATAATTTTAATTAGAGGAGCTGGCATTGTGGTAAATATAGAGCAATCAAAAAGCTACAAGTTTGCAGGTTATGATACTGTAGAACTTGCTAAAAAATATGGTACGCCATTGTACGTGCTTTCTGAAGAAATCATCAGGAGCAGATGCAGAGAAATAAAAACAGACTTCCTTGATAAGCATAAAAATACCAAGGCAGCTTATGCCAGTAAAGCATTTCTTACCATGACCATGTGCAAGATTATAGAAAGTGAAGGCCTAGGCTTGGATGTAGTATCAGGAGGAGAATTATACACAGCGATAAAAGCAGGTTTCCCAATGGACAAGGTAATGCTTCACGGCAACAATAAAAGCTATGACGAGATGGAAATGGCTATTGCCAACGATGTAGGAAGAATTATAGTGGACCATATAGACGAGCTATATATGATAGAAGATATTGCAGCCAGACTAAGCAAAACTGTTAAAATTCTAATAAGAGTAGCTCCGGGAGTTGGAGGAAATACTCATAAGTATATAACAACAGGACAAAAGGATTCTAAGTTTGGAATACCTCTTGCAAAAGAAACCATAGATGAAGCTGTGATAAAAGCCATGAATAGCAGACATATTGAGCTTATGGGATTTCATTTTCATGTAGGATCTAATCTGTTTGAAAACGATTCCTATATCGCAGCAATAGATGTGGTTATGAATCTATACAGAAGATTGAAAGATGACTTTGGATTTATTGCAAAAGAGATAAATACTGGCGGAGGCTTCGGAATATATTATACAAAGAATGATTCTGTAAAACCTTTGAAGTACTATACCGACAGTATCATGAAAGCCATTGAAGATAAATGTAAAGAATTGGAGATAGACATACCTACAGTAATAATAGAACCTGGAAGGTGGATAGTAGGGGAAGCCGGTATTACATTATACACCATAGGAGCAGTGAAGGAGATTCCGGATACAAGAACCTATGCAAGTGTAGATGGAGGATTGCCGGACAACCCAAGACCTGCGCTATACAGCGCAAAATATGAGGCTGTTATAGCAAACAAATATGATCATAAACCTGATCGAAAGGTCACTATAGCTGGAAAGTGTTGTGAGTCAGGAGACATACTGATATGGGATCTGGATGTTCCTCAAATAGAAAGGGGAGATATTTTGGCGGTATTAAGCACAGGAGCATATAACTACTCTATGGCAAGCAATTATAACAGAATACCCAGACCGGCAGTTCTTCTGCTCACAAAAGATGGAGAGAAAATTATCGTAGAAAGAGAAACTTATGATGATTTGTTATCCAAAGAGAGAGTACCATTTTAAAAATTAATAGGATCCATAAGCTAAGCATCTTGAAATATATAGATGCTTAGCTATTAGGATAAATTATCTTAATATTCTGCAACAAACTACTTGGATTTATTAATGAAGGAGGGTAACAATGAAGAGAGTATTAGCTTTAGTATTAGCACTAATGATGGTTTTAGTAGGGTGCACAGGTAAAACCCAACCGACTGGAGAGAATTCAGAAAAGGGTTCTGAAGGGTCACAGGAATACAGGATACTTTATTCAGGAGAGGTAACAACACTTAACTATCTAAAAACTGCCAGCACTAATGAGTTCGCTTTGGCGGCCAATTTCGTAGACACATTGATAGATTATGACAAATACGGTGTTGTGCAACCATGTTTGGCAACTGAATGGACAGTATCAGATGATGGTTTGGTATGGACATTGAAGCTCCGCGAAGGAGTTAAATGGGTAACTCATGAAGGAAAAGAATATGCAGAAGTTGTGGCACAGGACTTTGTTGATGCAATGAAATACATTTTAGACCCAAAAAATGAATCAGCAACTGCAAACATAGCCTATAGTGTCATCAAAAATGCTGAAAAATTCTATAAAGGAGAAATTACAGACTTCTCACAGGTAGGAGTTAAAGCTGTAGACAAATATACGCTAGAATATACTCTAGGAGAACCTACACCATACTTCTTATCCATGCTTAACTATGTATGCTTCTTCCCTGTAAATGGGCAGTTCTTAAATGAAATGGGTGAAAGATTCGGCACAGATAACACAACGCTATTGTACAATGGGGCATATATTTTGGAAACCTTTGAACCCCAGACCAGAAGAATTTTGGTTGCAAATGAGAATTATTGGGACAAAGAGAACATATACATTAAGAAAATAAGCCAGACATACAATAAGGAAGCTTCTACACTTGCTCCTGAGTTATTGCTTCGTGGAGAGGTAGATTATGCAGATATATCTTCATCTCTTATAGATGAATGGATGAAAGATCCTGCAAAGAAAGATATGGTTCGTCCTAACAGAACAGGCTTCTATACTTATTTCTATGCTTTCAATTTCGATCCTAAGTTCTCAGCAGAATATGAACCTGAAAACTGGAAGATAGTTGTAAATAACCTTAACTTCCGTAAATCCATGTTCCACGCTCTGGACAGAAAAGCTGCCATGCTTACTGCAGAACCATATGATCCAGAGAAGAGATTATCAAATACAATAACACCAAAGAACTTTGTCGATTTGGATGGTACTGATTATACACAACTTGGCAAGCTTGCAAACTTTGCAAACACAGATTCCTTTAATCCACAACTAGCTTTACAATATAAAGAGAAGGCTTTAGCAGAATTGCAGGGCAAAGCCAAGTTCCCAGTAAAAGTATTGATGCCTTATAATACCAGCAGCAGTGACTGGGCAAATAGAGCACAAGTTATTGAGCAGCAGATGGAAAATCTATTAGGTACAGATTATATTGATATAATAATAGATCCTAAACCACCAACAGGATTTTTGGCAGAAGTCAGAAGAGCTGGTAACTATGCATTCTTAGAGTGCAACTGGGGACCTGACTATGCTGATCCAGAAACTTACACTGATCCATTCTATCCAGGAGCCACATACAACTGGCCTGAAAAAGCTGAAGGATATATGGAAGCAAATGGAAAGAACACTTATACAAACATGGTAGATGTTGCTAGAGCCGAAGTTTTAGACATCGCTAAAAGATATACTCTCTTTGCTGAGGCAGAAGCATTCTTTATTGACCAAGCTTTTGTAATACCTTATGCAGTAGGAGGTGGCGGATACTCTGCTTCCAGATTGAATCCATTTGAATCTCAGTATTCACCGTTTGGAGTATCTGCTGAAAGATACAAAGGACAGAAGGTTATGGATAAGCCGATGAATTCGGAGCAATTCAATGCAGAACTTGAAAAATGGGAAAAAGAACGTGCTGAAGCATTAAAAGCAGCAAAGTAAGTTAGCCTAAGACTTATTGCACTAAACTGACCCGCCCTGAAGTTCCCGTCTCAATAGGTGGCGGGTGCTAAGGGCGGTTAAGTTTAGTATGGACTCGACTAGCATTCAGAGCAGATTAATATTTTCTCTGAATGAAGTCTCCTTCAAAGTTCATATAACTAAAGCCTGCAGTATAAACATGGAAGTGCAGGCTTTAGTTATATGTTATTCGTAGCTTTTTATACAGAACACAGCATTTAAGAAAAGGGGGAAAGACATGTTAAAGTATTCGCTAAAGAGACTGGGGCAATCTTTGATCACTCTGTTTATAATCGTTACAGTTGTTTTTCTTCTCATGAGATTGATGCCGGAGGAAGGATACTTTGGTCAAGCTTATGAAAAACTGGATGAAGCACAGAGGGAAGCGATACTGGCTGGTATGGGACTTAGAGATCCTATACACATTCAGTTGTTGAACTTTTATAAGTCAATATTATCTGGAGATTTAGGAGTATCTAATATATATAGACCAAAGGTTCCTATTGCGGAGATACTCAAATCAAAAATCCCCTATTCATTGTATTTTGGATTGACTGCTGTAGCCATATCACTCGTATTCGGTGTTTCTCTTGGCATATTAATGGCAAGGAGCAAAAGCAAATTTTGGGATAAGCTAGGTACTTGTTATATAGTATTCATAAATGCAGTTCCTGCTGCTGTGTACTACCTGTTTATTCAGCTTTATCTGACAGGCATTTTCAATGTACCTATGTTGTTTAAAGCTGATGATCCGAGGACTTGGATTCTGCCTGCCATATCCATGTCATTGGGTGGTACTGCATCCTATGCCATGTGGATGAGGAGATACATGGTAGACGAGTTAAACAAGGATTATGTAAAATTAGCAAGGGCTAAAGGTTTGAGAAACAAGGCTATAATGGTAAAGCATGTGTTCAGAAATGCCTTTGTTCCTATGGCTCAGTACTTGCCAAGTACCATATTGTATACAATTGCAGGTTCCATCTATATAGAATCATTATATTCCATACCAGGTATGGGCGGGCTTTTGGTGGATGTTATTCAAAGGCAAGATAATACTGTAGTTCAGGCATTGGTATTGATTTATTCATCTATTGGTATTGTAGGTTTATTCTTAGGTGATATTTTGATGGCATTATTTGATCCTAGAATCAATTTGAACAAGAAAGGTGGTGCCAGATAATGGGTAACAAGAAAATTAACAAAGTAACAGATGGCATAACAGAAAATTTATTTGAATTTGCTGAATTCGATGATGCTGAAGCGCAGAGAGCAGGATATTCCAATTATTCATACTGGCGTTCCACTTGGCAGGTGTTTATAAAGAACAGAGTGGCCTTTGCTCTTTTGATATTGATTATTGTATTGGTGTCATTTACTATAATACAACCTTATTTACCCAATCAGAAACATCCTACCAAGATTTATATTGATGAGACAACAAACATGCAGTTAAGAAATCATCCACCGGATAAAGAATTTTGGTTTGGTACAAATTCCATTGGTCAGGACCTATGGTCTAGAATATGGAGCGGTACAAGAACTTCGCTTTTCATTGGAGTAGTTGTTGGACTTTGGGAAGCATTTGCAGGAATAATTATTGGAGCATTGTGGGGATATGTAAGATCTTTGGACCGAATCATAACCGAGATATATAATGTTTTGGACAATATTCCAGTTACAATTGTGCTTATTTTAATGACTTATATAATGAGACCTAGTTTGACCACTATAATTGTAGCCATGTGCATAACAGGATGGCTTGGAATGGCGCGATTTGTGCGAAACCTTATCGTTATCATAAGAGATAGAGAATACAATCTGGCATCTAAATGTTTAGGCACTCCAACAAGAAGAATAATCACTAAAAATCTTCTTCCATATTTAGTATCCGTAATCATGTTGAGAATAGCATTGGCTATTCCCGCAGCAATAGGCTATGAAGTATTTCTAACATATATAGGTTTGGGGCTTCCTGTAAGCATTCCATCACTGGGCAACCTTATAAATGAGGGAAGAGCTCTAATGATGGTTCCATCCTTGAGATATCAGTTGATTTTCCCTGCTATCGTATTATCCATGATTACCATATCCTTTTATGTAATGGGTAATGCTTTTGCAGATGCGGCTGATCCGAGAAACCATGTTTAGGAGGTGCTAATATGGAGGAATCGAAAGTAATATTATCTGTTAATGACTTGGTTGTAAAGTTTAAGCTAAGAGGAAAAATATTGACTGCAATAAGGGAAGCATCTCTGGACTTATATGAGGGTGAGAGCTTGGCTATTGTAGGAGAATCGGGTTCGGGCAAATCCGTATTTACCAAAACCTTTATGGGACTCTTGGATGGCAATGGTTGGGTGGATTCGGGAAGCATAATGTTTGAAGGTCAGGATTTGGCTAAATATAAAACAGAAGATGATTGGATAAAGATAAGAGGGAAGAAAATCGCTATGGTATTTCAAGATCCTATGACATCCCTAAATCCTCTTAAAACCATTGGGAAACAGGTCCAAGAAGCAGTAGAGCTTCATCAAGGTTTAAGAAAAGATGAGGCCAAAAAAGCTGTTTTGGAGATTTTGAGTGATGTAGGAATATCGGATCCTGAAAGAAGATATAAGCAGTACCCCCATGAATTTTCCGGAGGTATGAGGCAAAGGGTTGTAATAGCTATAGCGGTGGCATGCAAACCAAGAATTCTTATATGTGATGAGCCTACAACTGCCTTGGATGTAACAATACAAGCCCAGATATTGAACCTGCTAAAGAGCTTGAAGGAGAAATATAATCTAACTACCATATATATAACTCATGATTTAGGGGTTGTAGCTAATGTAGCAGATAGAATAGCCGTTATGTATGCAGGTGATATTATTGAAATAGGAAAATGCGAAGAGGTTTTCTACAATCCGCAACACCCTTATACATGGGCGCTGCTATCATCTTTACCCCAGTTAGGTGTGAAGGGTAAACCTCTTAACTCTATAAAGGGCACACCGCCGAATCTATTTTATGAAATTAAAGGAGATGCCTTTGCACCTCGTAATCCAAAAGCTTTGAAAATAGATTTCGTAAAAAAACCACCTTATTTTTCAGTAAGCCCAACACACAAAGCAAAAACATGGTTACTGGATCCACGAGCGCCAAAGGTAGAACCGCCTGAGTCTATTGCAATACTTCGAAAGCAATGGGGGTTGAATGACAATGCATGAAAAAGAAATCCTGTTAGAAGTTAAAAATCTATCTGTAGAATTTAATAAGGGCACTAAGAGTAGATTTAGAGCGGTTGATAATGTAAGCTTCTTTATATATAAGGGAGAAACCTTTGGACTGGTTGGAGAATCAGGATCCGGCAAAACTACGATAGGAAGAGCAATAATACGTCTCAATGAAGCAACAGAGGGTGAAATATTATTCAAGGGAAAGAAGATAAATGGAAAGATAGACAAGGAATTAGATAAAGAAATTACGAGAAAAATTCAGATGATTTTCCAGGATCCAATGGCTTCCCTTAATGAAAGAGCAAAGGTTGATTATATAGTATCTGAAGGTCTATATAATATCAAAAACTATAAAACAGAAGAAGAAAGAAGAGCAAAGGTAGAAAAGGCCTTACTGGATGTTGGATTGCTGCCGGAATTTTTAAGCCGTTTTCCCCACGAGTTTTCCGGTGGCCAAAGGCAGAGAATAGGAATTGCCAGAGCTTTGGTTATGGAGCCGGAACTCATAATAGCTGATGAACCTATATCTGCGCTGGATGTTTCAATACGTGCCCAGGTATTGAATCTTATGTCTGAGCTTCAGAAAGAAAAGGGACTAACATATTTATTTATAGCTCACGACTTATCCGTTGTTAGATTCATAACGGACAGATTAGCTGTAATCCATAAAGGAAAAATTGTAGAACTGGCAGAAACTGAAAAACTTTTTACTCATCCATTGCATCCATATACAAGAGCTTTGCTTTCGGCAATACCATTGCCGGATCCAAGGCGTGAGAAGAATAAGGTTCTTGAAGTCTATGATCCTGGCTGTCATGATTACTCCATTGATAAGCCTAAATGGGTGGAGATAGAACCAGAGCATTTTGTATTAGGAAATGAAAAGGAATTGCAGGAATATAGGAAGATACTGGAGCAGTAAAAGATGAATCTGGGGTTTAGTATCAAATTGGAGGTTATATTTTGAAAGAAATTGAATTAAAAGATATAACATTGAGACATAAAGGTTTGGATTTTCAATCAGGCATATGCGACAGAGTAATGTTGAACGACAAGGGTCAATTGGAATTGAAGGAAAACATTTTAAATGGAATATATACATCAGTTGAAGTTAATGCAAAAAAGTTTAAAAACATAGTCGCAGCTTGGAATGCAGAAACCCCGGAAGGAACAGAAGTAGAGGTGCTGTTTAAGGTAAGAAGGGAAGCTGAATGGTCCATTTGGTTTTCTTATGGAAAATGGTCCTTGGAAAATAGAGCTAGCATAAATAACCAGAAAGATCATATCGCTGTCATGGATATTGATACTATAAACATCCTCGATAGAAAAGCAGCTGATGGATTTATGTATAAAGTTGTAATGAGAAGAAACTCAATAAAATTATCAAGTCCAAAGTTAACAGCTATATCAGCAGCATTAAAGCTGTCAGATAGTGATGAAGAAATCATTGTAGAAAAAAATGAATGGCTGAAGGACTTGAAAGTACCTGAAAGATCACAGATGGTTATTCCTAAAATAGGAAATATAATATGCAGTCCCACATCTGTAGCCATGATTATGGAATATTATGGTGTAAATATACCTACTGAAGATGTAGCTTTAGGTGTATATGACAGCGGAGCAGAAATATATGGCAACTGGTCTTACAATGTGGCTTATGCAGGAGCTAATGGCTTTGATGCTTATATCGAAAGGTACCCTTCAATTGCAAAATTAAAGAAAATGATTTCCATGGATATACCTGTTGTTGCATCTATTAGAACAAAAGATAAGGAAGATATAATAGGCTCACCTATGGCATATCCTTCAGGACACTTGTTAGTTGTTCGAGGTTTTACCATAAAAGATGGTGAGGAGTACATTATTGTCAACGATCCTGCAGCTCCTGATTATGATACAGTAAGAAGAGAATATAGACTTGCTGAGTTTGAAAAAGCTTGGTCAGGAATAGTGTATATTTTGCAACCTAAGTCTGATAACTCTGTAATTTAACTATTGTTATATGATTTTTAAGTTATGGGAAAGGAGAAGGGCAGTTGAAATTATATATATCCGTAGATATGGAAGGAATATGGGGATTGGTATCTTCCTCCCATGTATCAAATGATTCAAGTGAGTATAACCGCGCTAGAAAGCTTATGACTCAAGAAGCAAACTGGGCAATAGAAGAGGCTTTTAATAATGGGGCTACTGAAGTAGTAGTAAACGATTCTCACAGCAGTATGGATAATCTGCTGATAGAAGAATTGGATCCTAGAGCTCAATTGATAAGTGGAAGTCCTAAGCCATTTAGTATGATGGAAGGTATTGATGATACCTTTGACGGAGTCATATATGTTGGATATCACTCAAGGGCAGGCACTATAAATGGACTTTATAATCACACATATTCAAGCAAATCCATAGCAAATGTTACAATCAATGGAAAGAGAATGGGAGAATGCGGCATCAATGCAGGAGTAGCAGGATACTTTGGTATTCCTATTCTTGCCATATCAGGAGATGACATGCTGGCAGCCCAGGCTAAAGAAGAGATAGGAGATTTGGAAACGATAATTGTCAAAAAGGCAATTTCCAGATATTGCGCCCATAACTTCTCTAAAGAAACAGTTAGAGAGCTTTATAGAACAAAGCTAGCAGAAGCCATTAAGAATAGAGATAGAAAACCAATTCTCAAATATGATGGCAAAATAACAATGGACATAGAATTCAACAAAGAAGTAATGGCTGGTAACGCTATGCTTTTGCCTGAAGCTATGAGAATTGATGAAAAGACTATAAGAATAGAAGCAGATGACTATATTAAGCTCTTTATGATGTTTAGAGCAGCTCTTAACTTAGGTGGATCAATTTCTTAAGAAATTCATAAAAATATGATATGAAAAAAGAGGCTTTCTTATTAAAATGTTTATAAGAAAGCCTCTTTTCTAGTTATTACAAAGATTCAGTTTTTTAAGTAATTATTTGTTGAAAAAAATTATTTGACATCCCTTGGAGAATTGAACTAATATATACAGTAAGAATATGTATTATTTGCCATTATTTTAGCCATACTATGTAAGAATAGTTTGGAAAGGAGGATAATAAATGGCAGTAAATAATGACATGACTGCGGATTTTTTGCGCTCTGCTTATGGTGGAGAAAGTATGGCTCATATGAGATATCTGATATGGGGTGATGTGGCTGATAAAGAAAACATGCCCAATATTGGAAGACTCTTTAGAGCCATAGCCTATGCTGAACAGGCACATGCTACTAACCATTTTAAAGCTCTAAAGGAGAGAGAAGGAGCTTATAGTGTAACTGCAGGTGGGGTATTTGGTTTAGGTAAGACCGTAGACAATTTACAAGGTGCCATAGATGGAGAGTTGCATGAAGTAGAGCAAATGTATCCTGTATATCTGGAAACAGCCAAATTCCAAAATGAGAAAGATGCAGAAAAGGCTTTCCATTATGCCCTTGAGGCAGAAAAGATACATGCTCAGCTTTTCAAGAAAGCTCAGGATGCTGCAAAAGAGGGCAAGGATATGGAAATAGGCCCAGTATATATTTGCCCGGTTTGTGGTTATACGGTTACAGATCATGCTCCAGATGCTTGTCCTGTATGCGGAGCTAAGAAAGGTATGTTTAAAGTATTTGAATAAGATATAAGTTCTAAGTATAGTTAAAAGAGCAGGGAAAATAAATAGCCTGAAGTTTATAAAAAACTTCAGGCTATTTATTTTTTAAAAACACATGAAAATTTATAAAAATATATTGTATAATTATTCTTGTATATGTATAATAATTAAGTATCGATTGATAATTATTTAAATAGGGGGAAGAGATTATGAAAAAAATGTTAAAAAAATCATTTCTATTATGTGTGGTTGGCGTTTTAGCCTTATCTTTCACGGCATGTGTAAAACAAACGGAAACAGATAAGCTTGTGGTAGGGACAAGTGCTGATTATCCACCTTATGAATGGCATATAATGCAAAATGGCGAGGACAAGATCGTAGGATTTGATATAGACATTGCTCAAGAGATAGCAAAAGATATGGGAAAAGAACTTGAAATTAAGGATATGAACTTTTCATCTTTGTTAGGAGCTCTTGAAGCAGGTAAAGTAGACTTGGTTCTAGCAGGTATGACTCCTGATGATGAAAAGAAAAAGAATGCTGATTTCAGTGATATATATTACACAGCTGAGCAAGGAGTAATTATTAGGCTGGAAGACAAGGATAAATACAAAACTGTAGATGATTTTCAAAGTGTAAAGGTATCTGTACAGCAGGGAACATCACAGGAAAAAATAGCAGCAGAACAATTAAAAGGCTGCCAGTTGAAAACACTGACAAAGGTAGGAGACCTGATACTTGATCTGAAAGCAAAAAAATGCGATGCAATTGTTCTTGAGTTGCCGGTGGCTAAGGCATATGTGGAAGAAAATCCTGACCTTATAATAAGTGAAGTGCAAGTAATAGATGAAGTAGGAGGATCTGCAGCAGCAGTAAAGAAAGGAAATACAGAGCTCCTCGAACAAGTGAATAAAACACTAAAAAGATTGGCTGATGAAGGCAAAATTGATGAATTTGTAGCTAATGCTATTAAACTGTCTTCAGGGATAAGTGAATAAATTTGCAAGAATTGATTGAATAATTATTATTTTGCTGAATACATGAGATAACTATAGGGGGAAGTAGGTTGGACTTTTTATTTTTAAAAAAATATGGTTGGTATTATTTAAATGGTGCAAAAAACACAATTTTGCTCACATGTATAGCTATAACTTTCGGTATTATTCTGGGACTGATATTTGCATTATTCAGATTATCCAATAATAAGTTGCTTAGGTATATTGCTGTCACATATATAGAGATCATTAGGGGTACGCCTATTTTAATTCAAATAATGATACTTTATTTTGGCATATCCCAATATATAAGCCTCCCAGAAATACCTGCTTTGTCCAAGATCATCGGTTATGACTCTTCAGATTTTATGATTGGAGCAGCAGCGGTGGCTATAAACAGTGGAGCATATGTGGCAGAAATAATCAGAGCTGGTATACAATCAATAAACAAAGGACAGATGGAAGCGGCCAGATCCTTGGGGCTTGGCAGTTCCATGGCCATGAGGTATGTTATAATACCTCAAGCTTTCAAGAATATACTGCCGGCTTTGGGAAATGAATTTGTTACTCTTGTTAAAGAGACATCAATTGTGTCTGTTATAGGAATAATGGAACTTACAAAGGCCGGCGACATTGTAAGGGGAGCTACCGCAAAGGGATTTGAGCCACTTTTGGTAGCAGCATCCGTATATTTTTGCATTACTTTTGCGGCTTCCAGGTTTGTTGCTTTTCTTGAAAGGAGGATGAAGGCAAGTGATTAAGGTATCTAATCTTCATAAAAAATTCGGTAAATTAAATGTTTTGAAGGGTATAAATACTAATATTGAAAAGGGAGAAATTGTTGTCATCATTGGCCCCAGCGGCTCAGGTAAGAGTACATTTCTTAGATGCCTTAACATGTTGGAAGAGCCCGATCAAGGTGAGGTCATATTTCAAGGGATAAAACTGAACGATAAAAAGTGTAACATAGATCAGCAAAGACAAAAGATGGGTATGGTATTTCAACAGTTTAACCTTTTTCCCCATATGACTATCGTGGAAAACATAATCTTAGCACCAACCAAGCTTAAAAAGGAAAATGAAGATGAGGCTAAGAGAAAAGCAGTGCAATTGCTCAAAAAAGTAGGATTAGAAGATAAGGCTGATAGTTATCCTAATCAGTTATCAGGAGGGCAGAAGCAGAGAATAGCGATTGTAAGAGCATTGGCTATGTCGCCAGAAGTCATGCTTTTTGACGAACCTACTTCAGCTCTTGATCCGGAGATGGTTGGAGAGGTTTTGGAGGTTATGAAAGGACTTGCAAAGGATGGAATGACTATGGTAGTGGTTACTCATGAGATGGGATTTGCCAAAGAGGTTGCCACAAGAGTTATGTTTATGGATCAGGGACTCATAGTTGAAGAGGGGACACCGAAGGATGTCTTTGACAATCCTCAAAATCCAAGAATTAAAGAATTTTTAAGTAAGGTACTTTAGAAAAAAACATGCAAAATTTCTTATAAGGCTAAGTATACTATTTAAGAAAGATGAATGGGGTAAGAAATAAGGGTAGCCTAGGGCTTGTGACGCCTTAGGCTATTTATTCGTTTATAAGTTGATGGTTTCTGATAAGTATAGCTTTTCCTCTCCAACTAAAAGCTCTATCTCCGTATCTTCTTATAAATTCTTTGTTTGACATTTGCTTTAGCTCCTCACAATCAATGTTGTATGTAAGGTTCTCTCGAAATTCTTTAATGGTTGTTTTTTGAACATTCTTGTTATGAGGGCAGACATCCTGACAGACATCACAGCCCCATATCAGCCTGTGCTTTTTTAGTATTCCAATATCTTCTTTTGTCAAATCCCTCTTTTTCTGTGTTATGTAAGATTTGCATCTCAAGGGATTTATGGTAAAGTCTCCTAGGATACATTGTCCTGGGCAGTTTCTGACACAATTAAAGCATAGATAGCAGGTTCTATCTTGTGGTTTATCAGGCTCAAAGGGATAGTTGTTTATAATATATCCGATGAATACAAAGGAGCCATACTTGTCTGTTATCAAATGGCTGTTTATTCCTAAGAAACCTAAGCCAGCCCTATAGGCTACATGTCTGTCGCTAAGGGGACCGTTGTCTACAAAGGCCTTATATTGAAAGCCTTCTATAGTTGATTTTAAAAAGTCGGATATGGTTTCCAGTTTCTTTATTGCTATTTTGTGATAGTCTATACCATAAACATACTTTGATATGTTTGAATGTTCTTCAGTGCCTGTATAATAGGGAAAGAGGCACACTATAACAGATTTTGCATCTTCCAATGTTAATTTTGGGTTAAGCCTTTTTTCTATATCTTTTTCTTCAAAACCGCTTACATAATTTTTATCCAATTGATTTTTCCATATGACTCCAAAGTCATTGTAATATTCTGCTGGAGCAATTCCTACATTCTCTATTCCTATGGAGTTACAAAACATAATCAAATTATTTTTCACTCAAATCCATCCTATCGAATATAATAATTTAACCTCTTGTGCTAGGTAGTAAGATTTGATTTTAAGGAATATTATACCAACTAATAAGGGTATAAAATCCTTGCT